>Ga0302293_10000779_pt1 | contig 16371 bp, 14 predicted proteins | sample III_Fen_N2_2_FD_198758 | JGI IMG/M metagenome (GOLD analysis project Ga0302293, IMG submission 198758) | Peat permafrost microbial communities from Stordalen Mire near Abisko, Sweden - III_Fen_N2_2 | ecosystem: Environmental > Terrestrial > Soil > Wetlands > Permafrost | place: Sweden: Abisko...
AGACGATGTCATTCAGATCATGACACATCCGCTCTGCGTGCTCGGAACGGACGGGCTGATCGGAAAATCGGGTGAAAATCCGCACCCACGCGCTTTTGGCAGCACCGCGCATGCTTATCACCTGCTCGTTCGCGAAAAGCATCTGCTCACGCCGGAAGCGTTGTTTCACAAGATGACTGGGCAGGCGGCAGAGTTTTTAAGGCTGGAGCACAAAGGACGCATTCAAGACGACATGGACGCGGACGTGCTGCTGATCGACCTCGACCAATTCTGCGATATGTCTACTTATCCGCAAGGGAGTTTGCTCACGCAGGGCATCAAGAAGATATACATCAGCGGAGAAGAAATCTCACTGCCACAGATTTAAGACTTCTATTCACGAATCCCAATTTTGGAGGAAGATTCATGGAAACCATCTATATTGTCGGCGGAGCCGCCATCGATATCACCGGCAAGCCGGACAGTATCTGCCGTGAACGGGATAGCAACCTCGGTCGCGTCGGCATCTGCGTCGGCGGCGTTGGGCACAACATCGCAAGACGACTAGCCGCGTTGGGCTACCATATTGAACTGGTGACTGCTATCGGTTCCGGTTTTCACGCGGGCATGGTACGCGAAAGCTGCCGAAAGGCAAATGTATCGCTTGAACACACATATGTCGGAACCGAGCACACGGGCACCTATATCGGCGTTTTTGATGAGGATGGCGATATGCTTGTCGGCATCAGCGATATGTCTGTGCTCGATCATCTCACGCCGGATTATCTCTCGGCGATTCTGCCGCAGATCAATGCCTCGCGCATGTGCGTCATCGACGGCAACCTCTCACCAGAATCCCTGACCTATCTTTGCGAAAACGTGACCGCGCCACTATTTTACGACCCTGTGAGTTGCGCAAAGGCGAAGCGCATTGGCGGCAACATCGGCAAATGCTTCGCCATCAAACCAAATCGTTTTGAGGCGGGTTTCCTCTCCGGCAAGTCCTGCGACACCACGCGCGGCATCTACCGCGCCTCGGACTGGTTTATGGAGCAAGGCGTCAAGCGCGTGTTCATCGACCTCGCCGAGGAAGGCGTCTACTGGGCGGATGCGGAAGGCTGCGGCGTAGTACCCGCGGAAGCACGAACACCGCAGGATGCCGCTGGCGCGGGAGACGCGATGGGGGCCGCGATGGTGCACGGCTGTGTGCAGGGGTGCTCGACTGAAGAGTGTGCGCGCCTCGGTGCAGAAGCCAGCGCATCGGTCTTATCTCAGGAGAAGTAATCATTCCCCCCATCCATATAGCGCAAAAAGAAGCAGGATTTTCCCCTGCTTCTCTTTTTTCGTCTTATTCCGTTAGAACAGCTTCGAGCTTTCCAGCGGCGGCACCGGCTGGATGTGCCAGATGTCGTTGGCGTACTCACGGATGGTGCGATCGGAGCTGAACTTTGCGCTGCTGGCTACGTTCATCATGCACTTTCTGCCAAAGCTGACGCGGTCGCGATAGTCGCAATTGACATCCTCACGCCTCTGGCAAAACGCCATCAACTCTTGCAATACAAAATATTGATCCGGCTTGGACCAGTCGGAGCCAAACAGCAGCGAACGATGCAGATCCGCAAATGCGCCGCTGTTATCGTCGCTGAGCGTGCCGTCGATGAGCGAATCCACCACGCGGCGCACGCGCGGCTCGTAATCGTAAATCGCCTTGGGGTTATAATGCGGCTTGAGCTCGTTGAGTTCTTTTACGCTCGCGCCGAAGATATAGTTGTTCTCCAGCCCGGCTTGCTCGACGATCTCTACATTTGCGCCGTCAAAGGTGCCTAGCGTTACCGCGCCGTTGAGCATGAGCTTCATGTTACCCGTGCCGCTGGCTTCCGTGCCCGCGGGCGAAATCTGTTCGGAAACATCTGCCGCGGGGATGATGTGCTCAGCGTAGGAGCAGTTGTAGTTCTGCACGAAGACCACGCGCATTTTATCCGCCATGTCGGGGTCAGAATTGATCAGTTTCCCCAACTCATTGATGTACTTGATGATCGCTTTGGCGCGGATATAGCCGGGCGCAGCTTTTGCGCCGAAGATATAGGCGGTCGGCGTAAAGTCCTTAATACGACCATCCTTAATGCCGAAATACGTATCGAGAATGCCAAACGCGTTGAGCAACTGGCGCTTATATTCGTGCATGCGCTTGACCTGCACGTCGAAAATGAAATCAGGCGGCAGATCGACGCCCTCTTTCTCCTTGATCAGCTGGCTGAGCTGCTGCTTTTTGATGCGCTTGACTTCGTTAAACTGCTCGATGTCTGCATCCGAAAGATGTTCTTTAAGTGCGCCGATCAGTTCTAAATTGGAGAGATAACCTGCACCGATGCGCGCATCGAGATAGTCGCACAATTCCGGATTGCAAAGGCCAAGCCAGCGGCGCTGCGTGATGCCGTTGGTTTTATTTTGAAATTTCTCCGGGTATGCGGCGTACCACTCTTTGAGCACGTCGTTTTTGAGAATCTCGGTGTGCAGCGCCGCAACGCCGTTGACATAACGCGAGCAGTACACCGCGAGGTTTGCCATATGGATGAGCTTACCCTGAATGATGGACATTCTGGAGCAATCGAATTTACGCGCCATCAGCTCGCCGCAGAGTTTTGCGTTGATCTGATAGACGATGTCGAATACCTCCGGCAGCACTGACTTAAACAGGTTGACGTCCCATTTTTCCAGCGCTTCCGCCATGACGGTATGGTTGGTGTAAGAAAATGTCTTTGACGCGATATCATATGCACGGTCAAAGGGAATCCCTTCCTTCATGAGCAGGCGAATGAGTTCCGGTATGCTCACGGTCGGGTGCGTATCGTTGAGCTGGATCGCCACATGCTCGGCAAAGCTGTCGATGGGGCGGTTTTCGCGCTTAAAGCGGAAAATGATGTCCTGCAGGCTCGCGCTGGAAAGAAAATACTGCTGCTTGAGGCGAAGTTTCTTTCCCGCTTCGGTCGAGTCGTTGGGATACAGCACGCGGGTGATGTCCTCGACGGCGTTCTTTTCGAGCACCGCAAGGGAATATTCCTGATCGTTAAAGAGCTTGAAGTCAAAGTCCGACACAGCCTCGCTCTGCCAGAGGCGAAGCGTGCCGATGTTGTTGGTATTGTAGCCGAGCACGGGCATATCGTATGCCACTGCACGCACGGTCATGTCCGCAAAGCGAACGAGCATTTCATGCGTGTCCCGTCTGCGGCTCCAAGGATCGCCAAAGCGCTGCCAGTCGTCCGCGCTCTCAACCTGAAACCCGTCCACAAAAGACTGCTTAAACAGGCCGTATTTATAGCGGATGCCGTAGCCGTCGAGCGGCAGGTTTTCGGAAGCGGCGGAGTCGAGGAAACACGCGGCGAGGCGACCTAAGCCACCGTTGCCGAGCGCCGCGTCTTCGATATCTTCAAAAATTGCGATATCCAGCCCGCGGGATTCAAACTCTCGCTTGACTTCGCTCAAAATGCCGAGCACGAATAAATTATTATACACCGTTCTGCCGACGAGATATTCCGCGCTGAAATAGTACGCCTCGCGTGTGCGCTCATGCGCATGGCGGCTTTCGTACCAATTTTCTGCAATTGCGGCCATCACGACCCCGGACAACGCATCATGCAGTTGCGTGGTCGTTGCGTCCAGAAACGACACCTGATGATTCTGCTTGAGCGCAAGCTCTATGCTCTCCATGATGTTATCTATTTTCACTCAATTTAACCTCACTTTTTTGCATCGCGTCCTAGTATAACACACTTTTTTTCGGATGAAAAGGCGCGAGCCGTACAGCCTTCGCGCGAAAAATCCCCGAATTACGGGCTTTTTACCGGGAATTTACCGGAAAGCAGGTGTCACCCGCGCATAATGGTTCGTTTTCTATCTATTAAGTCCTAATTTAAGTGTTTCTGCACGTACCACATCGGTATTATATCCGAATTTATTGTACAATAGTCCATATTTATTTCGCATGACTGCTATTTTTTGGTTCAATTTTCGCAAAAAAGCGCGATTTTTCATCGCGCTCCGGGTAAATTTCTGTTTTAACTTACTATGTTTGATCTCTAATGCAAGTCTTATTGAACTCTTTAAGCGTTCCAACATTAGGTATACTTGTCCAAAATGGTTGCGATGCTTGCGATGGTATCCTCGGAAAACACTGGAGCAAGTCCGTTTTGATCCATGACGTCTTCAAGCTCTGCGTACTGATCCCGCATCAGCATATTAAAATACGCGGTCTTCGCCGCCTGCTCGTCGCTCTGCGAAAGGTCAAATAATTCCAGCGCGGGTACCATGCTCACTGCATAGCTAATATAGTAAAGCGGAGTCTGGAACGTATGCGAAACAAGCACCCATTCTGTTCCCTGATAGTCGCCATATACCTCGTTTAGTCCATATTCTTCGGCCAAACTTGCGTAAAGTGCGTTCATCTCGTCCAGCGTCATCGTCGGGTCAGCGTAAATGTCCTGCTGGAACTCATCTTCCATACAGCCGGAAATCAGCGAGTACATGGCATCGATCAGCGCCGCAGTGCGTGCCTGATCCGCAAGGTCGCCATAGAAGCTCTCATAATCGTTAAACAGAAGCAGCACCAGTGCTTGCGAATCCACCTCGGCAAGATCCAAGCTATCCCCGGCGGAATAGCCTGTGCCCGCATTATGATAATAATTTGTAAAGTGGCCCAGCTCATGCAATATGGTTGAGATATCGCTCGCAGACCCTGTCCACATGGAAAAGATGAACGGCGCGTGATAGTCCGCAATGTAGGTTGTGAAGCTGGAATCCATCTTTACGCTGCTGTCAGTCACGTCGTACAATCGGTTTTCCAACATATACGTAACGGGATCACCAAGCGACGGAGAGAACGCATTTGCCGTGGATGAAAGCGCGCTGAAAAAAGGATCTTCCTCAAAATAGGCCGCGTCCAAATCGGAGGTGTCGTTCTTTTGGCTTGCCGAAACGAAAACTGGCACGATGTATTTTTTCACTGCCGCATGCAGCGTTTTTGCGTCCTGCGGTGTATAATCCCGTCCGTAGGTTTCGTAGCTATAGGTCGAGTAGTCAGTGTATCCCAACCGCGTGGCAATCTCCGCGCGAATGGAAACCTGTTTTAAAAAGATGCCGCCAGCCTGCTCGTTGAGCGCGGCACAGTACGCGGCATAGAGGCGATCGTATTCCGCACTGCTCAACGATACATCATTCGCGATGTCCGCATACGTCCAGCGCGTTCCGTTGTCGAGCAGGGTAAATGTCGCGGCAACGTTATCATAGTCCAGCGACAGTTGCTCATCTTGGTTCATCAGATCTTGAATGGATGCGTCATCAAACTGGTCATCGTTGATGATCGCTTCCACATAACCTTCGCCAAAGGATTGCTTGGCGAGTGCCTCTAACTCGCCGGATGATTCAAATAATGTCGCGGAGACGGTCTGCATTTCCGAATCCAACTCAGAGAGCGCGGATTGCAGGTAGGCGTACTCATCACGGTTTGCATCGTTGGTCACATCAAACGCATAGAGCAGATAGATGAGCGATAACATCGAGTCCGCGTGACTGTATTGCTGCTGCAACGCCTGATATGCGGCAATCATATCTGCCGCATTCTTGCCCTGCTTAATTCCGCTTTGTAGGTCTTTCATTGCCGCGCGCATGCTCTCGATATCGGGGCGCGAATAGGTCATGTCCGCAAGCGTTACATCTTCGTGTTCAACATCCGGTATGACAGATGTTTCATATGTATCACTTGCTTCCGCCGTTCCGACCGAGGAATGGATGACGGAATCCCCGCCGACACCACAAGCCGTCAGGAAAAAGACGACCGCAAGCGCGGCGGAAAGAAGCATCTGTTTTGTTACACGTAATTTCATGAGATTATTATAATACACCGGTTTTCGAATGCCCAGCATTTTTTACTTTCTGCGATCAACGAATTAGCTTTGTCTCAAATTCCATTCTTCCTATTGCATATTCGATGGATTCTGTTTTGTATTTGTCAGTTTATGTAAAAATTGCCGAACTAAAAGAGCTGTCGTTCCAGATTAAATCACGCATTCTCCTGCCCCCAGATCATATAATGCGGCAGTGTTCTATTGAATTCATCTGGAAATCATGGTATAAACATAAGAACGGTCTCGCCAAATGCTTGGATCAACCGTTTTGATGCACCGATTCCACATCGGAAAGGAAACCTTGTATGAACATTGTAGTACTTGCGGGCGGCCTCTCGCCTGAGCGCGACGTCTCCCTCTCTACCGGAACAATGGTAACCAATGCCTTGCGCAAAAAAGGGCACAACGCAATTTTAATCGACCTGTTTTACGGAATTGAACAACTACCATCTCCCATAGAGAAGATGTTTTCCGTAGACGGATTGTTAGCGCCTTTCTCGGTGCCGGAAGAAGCGCCAAATCTGGACGCCGTACGTGCCGCAAGAACCGGCGGCTTTTCCGACCAAATTGGCAGCGGCGTACTGGAGCTCTGCCGCGCGGCGGATCTTGCGTTTCTCGCGCTGCACGGCGGCGTTGGCGAAAACGGTAGCCTGCAATCTTTCTTTGATCTCTGCGGTGTTAAGCACACCGGCAGCCCGTCGATTGGTTGCGCGCTGGCGATGGACAAAGCAGTCAGTAAATCGCTCCTGCGCAGCGAAGGCGTTCTCACGGCAAACTGGGCTGTCGCTCGAAAGGGCGTCCCCTTTGACACGGAGCATTTCCCCATCCCCTGCGTGGTGAAGCCCAACAGCGGCGGCTCCAGCATCGGGGTCATCATCGTGCGCGAACGCGCGGAGCTTGCCCGCGCCATAGAGGACGGGTTTGCGTTTGAAGACGAACTCATCGTAGAAGAATATGTGCGTGGTATGGAGCTCTCCGCCGGTGTCCTCGGCAACAGCGAGGATTGTATAGCGCTGCCGTTGATCGAGATCGTACCAAAACACGGGTTCTATGATTATCAGCATAAATATCAAAAAGGTTGGACGGACGAGATTGTCCCTGCTCGCATCTCGCCGGAACTCACGCTAGAGGTGCAGGAGCTCGCAAAGAAGGCGTTTTGCGCGCTCAAGCTCGGCGTCTATGCGCGTATCGACTTTCTGCTGACGGATGAAGGCGAGGCATATTGCCTGGAGGCAAACACGCTGCCCGGCATGACGCCAACAAGCCTCCTGCCACAAGAGGCAGAGCACTATGGGTTGGATTATCCCGCGCTGTGCGAAGCAATCGTCAACCTTTCACTCAAGCGGTACGAATGAGCATGAAGCAGTTTTTGTTTTCCGAAATCGTCTCCGCCTGCGATGGAACCTATTACGGCGACCCCGCTCTGCTGAAAGAAACGGCGAGCAGCGTCGTCATCAACAGCGAACTTGCTCAGCCGGGTTCGCTGTTTGTCGCAATCCTCGGTGAAAAGCACGATGGGCACAAGTTCATTTCAGCCGCGCGCGAAAAAGGCGCTTCACTCGTCGTTTCTGATCGCCCGCTGTCGGAAGAGCCGTATCTCCTTGTGCCGGATACGCTAAAAGCGATGCACGCGATCGCAAAATGTTATCGAAATAAATTCACGATCCCCGTGATCGGGCTCACAGGCAGCGCGGGCAAAACATCTACCAAAGATATTGTCGCTGCGGCACTTGAGGCGAAGTTCCGCGTCATGAAAACGCAAGGCAATCTCAATAACGAAACCGGCGCCGCCCTAACCATCTTTTCTCTGGACGAAACGCACGAAGTCGCCGTCGTTGAGATGGGTACCAATCATTTCGGCGAGATCGGTCGCATCGCCTCTTTTGTGCAACCGGACTATTGCCTCTTTACGAATATCGGACTCGCGCATATCGAAAACTTTGGCTCGCGCGAAGGCATCTATCAAGGCAAAACCGAGATGCTTCCTTATATGAGAGCGGGCGGGCGCGTCATCGCCAACGGGGACGACGATATGCTCCGCGAGATTCCGAATGCGCTGCTTTACGGCTTGGGCGAAAACTGCGCCGTTTACGGAACAGAAATCGAGGACCTGATTTTGGGCGGTATGAAGTTCACCGCAAACTATAAGGGAAAACAGTGCCGCATGCATGTGCCCGCGCTGGGGCTGCATTCTGTTTACAACGCGCTCGCGGCGGTATCCGCGGGACTTTTGCTCGGCATGCAGCTGGATGAGATTGCCTCCGGCATCGCGACCTACAAGCCGCTGCACGGGCGAATGAATGTACACGAATTAGAGAGTTACACTGTCATCGACGACAGCTACAACGCAAACCCGACCTCGATGAAGGCCTCATTGGACGTTTTGGTCAAGTGCTCCGGCAGACGCGTCGCCATTCTGGGCGATATGCGGGAGCTAGGCGAAGCTGCAGCGCAAATGCACGAGGACGTTGGCCGCTATGCCGCCTCTCTCGGTCTTGAGCGCATTCTCTGCGTCGGCAAAGAGAGCATTCATCTATACTCCGGCGCAAAAGCTGTTTCGCCAACCATTGCACAGTACTTTGAAACACAGGACGACCTGCTTGCGGCCTTGTCGGAATTAGTTAATAAGGGAGACGTTATCCTTGTCAAAGCCTCCCGCGGCATGTATCTGGAAAAGACCGTGGAGCAGCTGCTCCGCTGACGTTCTGATTTTTTCGTTCAATCAAGAAATAAAAAAGCCCGCACGGCGTGAACCGTTCGGGCTATTTTAATGCTTCGACTCAATCAGCTGTTTTTCATGACGACGAGCTCAACGCTCTCCATGACGTCTTCACAGGCGTCGCAGCAGGCTTCCATCACGTCAAACAGTTTTGTCCAAATGATGCGTTCCAATGATTCGGCGTTTTCACAATAGAGGCGGCGCATACCGGCGCAATAGAGACGGTCGCCTTGCTCCTCAAAGTCGTTAACCTTGACGATTGCCTGGCTAAGACGTTCACCGTTTTTCTGAAATCCCGGCAGTTCCTTGAGCGCGTCGCGCGATTCATAGCAGCACTGCTTGATGATTGCGGCAAACTCGAGTGTTTCGAAGCGAACGCTCTTGGTGTTGTACATAAACATCTTACGCACAACGTCTTCGATGAAGTCCGTCACGTTATCGATCTGCTGCAGCATCAGAATGATATCCTCGCGCTCGATGGGGGTAATAAACTCCTTGGCAAGCTTATGCATCAACGCATGTTTATTTAAATCCGCTTCGTGTTCAATTGCATGAATCTCATCAATCTGTTCACCCAATTTATCCGGGTCAAAATGTTCAACAAGATTTTCGAGATATTCTGCTGCCTTGCAGGCGCTCTCCATACCCAAAACAAATCCTTCAAAATACTCGTTCGAATGCTGTTTTTTCATATTATTCTCCTTCTATCGCTCGATGAAATCTAGTTTTATTTGTGATGTTTCCAGCTTTAAAAAATAGCCAGAAACAGTTTGACCATTAAAAAACCGACAAGGCCGCAACACGGGAACGTGAGTACCCAAGCGTAGACCATCTCTTTTACGACACCCATGTTGACGGAACTGAGCCGTTTACTTGCCCCAGCGCCCATGATAGCGGTGGTTTTCGTATGCGTGGTGCTCACCGGAATACCCGTCAGTGACGAGAGCAGCAGGCATCCCGCCGCCGCAATATCCGCGGAAAAACCCTGATATTTCTCCAGCTTGACCATGTCCATGCCGACCGCTTTGATGATGCGGAGTCCGCCGATGCTGGTACCAAGTGACATGACCAATGAGCAGAGAATCATGAGCCAAATAGGAATGACAAACGTTGTAACGTCCGTTTGCCCGCCGGCGATGAATGTACCAAGCAGAAACACGCCGATGAACTTCTGCCCGTCCTGCGCGCCGTGCATAAACGCCATCGCCGCACTGCCCGCGATTTGACCCTTTCGAAAGAAACGATCCGCCTTTCGTCGCTCCATATTTTTAAATAATACAGACATGAGTTTCGTGACACCATATCCCATCGCAAAACCGAGCACGGAGGAAAGAATCAAGCCGTAGATGACCTTCATCCAGGCCGACCCGTTGATGCCTCCAAAGCCGTTTTGAATAGCGACCGCTGCACCGGAAATTCCCGCGATGAGTGCGTGGCTCTCGCTGGTCGGAATGCCGAAATACCAGGCGATGGTCGCCCAAAGAACGATGGCAAACATGCCCGCGCAGAGCGCTATGGTCGCGTCTCCCGCGTTCGAGCCGAAATCCACCATGTTGTAGATGGTTTGGGCTACGGTCGCGTTGAGCAGTGTCATCACAAACACGCCGAGAAAATTGAACACCGCCGCCATCATGATTGCCGCGCGTGGCGCCATGGAGCGTGTTGAGATACAAGTTGCTATTGCGTTTGGCGCATCCGTCCATCCGTTGACCATAATAACGCCCAACGTCAGCGCTACTGTGACCATCAGCGCCGGGTTGGACGTAAGCCGTGCCAGAAAATCCGAAAATGTAATTGTCATGATTCTCCCATTCCCCCAATCAGGTGCGCTCAACAAGCGAATCTCACCCAATTTACAAATTTACAATTATCCCTTACATACTTTACAATAATTTGTTACTCCGTTGTGAATTATCAAATACATTTTACATTTTATATTATTTATTTGCATTGGTCTATAGTCAACCATATATTCAGAAGGTAAGCAAAAAAATATAAATACAGACGGGATTGCTCCCGTCTGCCGAAATATAAATCTTGCGTTCATTTATACGATTTATGGATACTCTCTTTTTAATCGAATTCTATTTTCTAATAAGGTCCACTATTCTAAATGAAATGTCTTCTGTTTTTATTGCGGAATCATTATTCCAAATGAAACGTCGTCTTGAGCGCCTGGATTTCATGATCACTCAAGAAAATCACCTGCCCCGCTTCTTTTGCAACCAAAATGGATGCTGCGGTTGCCTCCGCAACCTCCAGCCGATCAAACGCCGTAAACAGCGATGCGCCTGTCGTAACGATGCGACTGTTCTCAAAGAGAACGACTGGGGTCTTTGCGGAGAATTGCGCGGCTGCGGAATCAGGCGCATATAGAAACTCTTGCAGCGGGCGAATCGGCACCGAACGTAGCATATAATAGCTCTCCGGTATGGTAGATGTTTCAAACCGCTGCTCAGAGCTGGCAAAAGCTGCTACATGCGCTGGCACGGCAGAAAAAATCGCGTTGATGTCCGCATGCGCATTATAAATTGCCGCGTGTAGTGGCGTCTCTTCCGTGGGTTGCTTCCCCGCCTCCGCCGCGCCGATTTGCACCAAAACCAAATCATTTTCTTCGAGCAGCGCGTTATCCAAGCCGCGCGGGGTAATCAAGAACGAGTCCGCGTCTACGCGCGCGCTGCAAACGCCAAGCGCGCCAAGAAACAGCGTGTGATCGCATACGCGACGCAGTTTTTGAATGATCTCTTTGCGGATTGTTTGTTCCGGTTCACTCGGCTGATGGTCGGGTAATAATGGCAGCGCAGAAATCGAGCGGGACTTCCATAATGAAAGCTGTTCACTTGTCAACGAGCGCGGCGAGCCTAACTTTTGCGCAAGCAGGTCGAGCTTGGCAGCGTATTCGATGGTTTCGAAGAGTTGATAGCCTTCCAACAAATTTTTCGCACCGACGCAAACACCGTGGTTCTCCAAAAAGACCACGTCCGCGCCCTTTGAAAACTCCGCGAACAAATTTTCTCCGAGTTCGGGGCTGCCCATCATCGCGTATTTCGAGAGCCGCATATTTTGGCAGAGCGCGAGCGTACCCGGCAGCAGATCGACGCGCGGAAGCGTTCGGGTGAGTGAAAATGCAATACAAAACACGGGGTGCGCATGCACCACTGCGCGAAAATCCGACCTTGCGCGGTAGGTTGCGCGGTGGAAAAAGATTTCAGTAGAAGGCTCATGTCTGCCCACATAGGAGCCATCCGCGTGTACGCAGATGATGTCCTCCGCCGTCAGGCTACCCTTGTCGAAGCCTTTCGGGGTGATCCAGATATCGCCGTTTTCGTCGAGTATGGAGATGTTTCCGCCGGTGGCAGTGGTGAGCCCGCGGTCATAGACGCGGCGCATCACGGAGGCGATCTGCTCAGCGGGAGATTGAGTGAAGAATTTCATAATAGATATAAATCTCTTTCTGTTTGTTCTGAGAATGATCGTTTCGATTATATCATGCATAAAAACGATTGTCTTTTGAATGCGTGATTTTGCTCATTGCTAGCGTTATTTTTTCGTAATATGAAACCAGCAAAAATCATCTGATTTCCGCGCAAAGCCGCATCGCAAGTGTTGACATTTACCCTGCCAAATGCTATCATAAACAACGCCGTCTGGGTGTAGCGCAGTTTGGTAGCGTGCTTGACTGGGGGTCAAGAGGCCGTAGGTTCAAATCCTATCACCCAGACCAAAATAAAGAATGGACATCATCCGATGTCCATTCTTTCTGTTTGAGGAACGATTTCAGCCCTTGGTCTTCGCAGAAACCCATCGGGGGTCAAGGGGTAAGTGCCGCCGCGCAGCGGAAAAAATGATCCGGTGAATCGTTTTTCATGCGCGAACGGGCGCTCTAACGTGCGCCACGGATGCGAAGGTTCTAATCCTTTCACCCAGACCTATCATTCATCGGCTCACGTCATTTGATTTTTTGATCAATTTCTTTTATAATTATATTGAATTATTTTCGATTGGAGTAATGAATGATGATAGATTTTCCGGATTTCATGAAAAACGAAAAAAATCGCGTACCCAACAACGCGCAAAACACGGATGATATTGAAGGATATTATTATGATGCGCCGGGAAGCGGTCAAATGGCTTTCTGGACTTGCTTTTCCGGTAGGGAATCTAAAAAACACAAGCACAATTTTGATGAGTACATGATCATCGTCTCCGGTCAGTACATAGCCTGCTTTGAGGACAGAGAAATCGTCCTCAATCCCGGGGATGAATTGTTTATCCCCGCAGGGACAGTACAGTGGGGCAGGAGCATCGCTGGAACTAGGTCAATTCATGCATTCGGCGGCAAAAGAATAAAAGCAAATTGATTTCGTCTTTGCTAAGATTCCTATGGGTGAACTGTAATTAATATTGACTATGCATGGGTTGCATCAATTTGTAAATGAGCAACAACGATTGAATGGACAAGATTTGAGACCGTTCTTTGTTTCTGTTTGAGAAAAGCTCTTCTTAATCAGTGTAAAGTCTTTTCATAATTCTAATAAAATTCGCATTAAACTATTTGCTCCAATCCGCTATACTGTAAGTAGTGCATTCCATTCAATGCTATTATATTTCAGGAGAACGCATATGGAAAACATCGTAATCGAGCTAAAGCGTACCGCAGGTAACGTTCACTTTGAGTCTGTGAGCGCGGATCATCCTGCCCTGACGATCCCGTTTGACTACACTCCTCCACTTGGAACCAGCGACGGCTTATCCGGACTCGAAGCGCTCGTCATGACCTTCTCCGCCTGCGTGAGCACAGCGATTGTAGGGCTTTTGATGCGGCTTGGCAAGCATATCGACGCCTACTCCGTCAAAGCGGAAGGCGAGCGCACAGAGCAGCCGCTCACGCTGAGCAAGATACTCTTTCACGTCGAACTCCAATCCAACGAAGTGACTACGGAGGATATGGAGAAGGTGCTACATCAGGCGGAAATCATCTCCCCTGTCTGGATTGCAATCAAAGGCAACGTTGCGGTGGAAGCGACGTATCAGATCAACTGATCTGACGCGCGCGCTTTTTTGTAAGATTCCCCGTAAAATTCTGTTCATCGGCAAAGGAGTTTTCCCATGAAGCAAAAAAATCAGGAGATCCTCGACGTATTCCGTTTCCGGCACGCATGCAAAAAGTTTGATGCGAGCAGATCTGTGTCCAAAGAGGATTTTAATACCATATTGGAAGCAGCGCGTCTTTCACCGTCCTCCTTTGGGTTTGAGCCGTGGAAAATGGTCGTGCTGACGGATGATGCGCTCAAGCAAAAGCTCTATCCGCTTGCTTGGGGCGCGCAGAACAGCCTCAACGGAGCGAGTCATTTTGTTTTATTGCTGGCGCGGAAAACGGCGGATATGATCTATTCTTCCGATTTTATCAGCCATGTGATGCAGGATGTTCAGCACCAATCCGTTGAAATCGCAAATCAACGGCGCGCGAAATACCGCACATTCCAAGAAGATGATTTCAACCTGCTTGAGAGTGAACGCGCCATGTTTGACTGGGCAGGCAAGCAAACGTATATCGTACTGGCAAACATGATGACGGCGGCGGCTTATCTTGGCATCGATTCCTGCCCGATTGAGGGATTCCAGCAAAGCAAAGTGGACGAGTTGTTCGTGCAGGAGGGTGTTTTTGATCCCGCTCACTTTGGCGTCTCCGTGATGGTCGCCTTTGGCTATCGCGCCCAAGAGCCACACCGCACGAAAACACGTCAGCCGCTGGAAGATTTGATCCTCTGGAAGTAGCGCATCATGATTCTGTTTTAAAAAAAAGAGAGCCTTGTTTGGCTCTCTTTTGTGTTAGACGAAGAATCTGAATTTAATCAAACGACGGTTTGCCGAGATCCGCATCGTTGCTGTAGCCATTGCTCTCCCAGTATCCCTGATACGAAGCGTCTGACGAAAGCTCGATTCGATTGACCCAGCGCGCCCACTTGTAGCCCCACTTGTCCTCAGCAACGAAGATGAATGGATACCCCATCTCTGGCGGCAGCGCAATTCCGTTGGCATCGTACGCCAAAATGAGGTTATGATCGAGAATTTCCTGAAGCGGCATGGACGTTGTATACCCATCCACCGCGTGGAAAATCACGGTGTTTGCCTCCGCCTGCGGATCAGCCGACTCTAGCAGGGTTTTCATGGGGACGCCTTTCCAAAGGATATTCGCGTTCCAACCCTCCACGCAATACAGCCGAAGTAAGCGTTCTTCGCTTGGCAATGCTTTTACGTCATCATAGGTGTATGTCTGCGGTGAGTCGGCAAGACCGTCGATTGTTAATTGATACGAAGTGATATCGACATACTGAATGCCCTTAATCGAATTGTCGCCAGGTCCAATGGCCGGGTCCAGCCGCTCACCATCGTACTCGCGCAACTCTCCCTCTCGATACCGCTTCTCTGTAGCGGCGGATACCGCATCCGGCGCAGCGGTCGCTTCACCGGGTTGACTTGCCGCGGCGCAACCCGAAAGCAACATGAACGCAGCGAACAATAGAATGATTCGTTTCTTCATCAGCTTACCTCCTGCACAGTCATGAATTCAGTATATCATTTCAGAATAACAATAGTGGTTATGAATATCAAATTTTAGGTGATTAAGCGCTGACCCCATCGTTTCTGTGCGGTTCTGTTTTCATTTTTGGGGCGATGTGTTATATTCTTGATATATTTGTTTCATATATTTTAGATGATACGATATCACCGAAAAGAGTTTTGTATGATGAACTTCCGTAGAACGCCATTCGACATACAACGATCCGATTCCTTCCTTGTCGGCGCGCTGCTCACGCTCTCGGGAGGATTTCTCGACGCATATTCTTATCTAACGCGCGGCGGTGTATTCGCAAATGCGCAAACAGGAAATATGGTGTTGCTAGGCCTTCGCCTCTCGGAACGTCGCTGGGGCGATGCACTCACCTATCTGATTCCGATTCTCGCATTTACAGCAGGTGTGTTGCTTGCCGAGTGGATGCAGAGCTTGTTTAAACAAACCCGATTACTGCATTGGCGGCAGATTGTTCTAGCCGTCGAATGCGTTCTGCTGTTTGTGATCGGGTTCATCCCCAGTGGTGGCTGGAATCCATATGTCAACATTGCTATCTCGTTCGTCTGCGCGCTGCAGGTAGAGAGTTTTCGAACGCTGCACGGCTTAAGCTATGCAACGACCATGTGCACAGGAAATCTGCGGAGTGGAACGGAGTTGCTGTTTCAAGCAATCAAACACAAAGACGCAATTTCGTTTACCGGCGCGATGAAGTACTACAGCATTATCGTTGTCTTCATCTTCGGTGCGTTCATCGGCTTTATGGCTGCAAGCGCGCTGGGCATACGCTCCATATGGGTTCCCTTATGCATTCTTCTGCTCGTATTTTCTTTGTTATACCGCAAACCCGAGCAGAGTCAAGCGCAAGCATCCGAATCAGAAAACGTCAAATAAACAAAAAAAGCGCGGCATAAACCGCGTTTTTTTATGTAGAAACTGAGTTTTCTGTGTTATGCCTTTTCTTTGATCGCGCTTCTGCGAATCAAAATCAGCAGTGCAATCATACTTACGCCAAGAAGCGTGTGCCCGATGCCGGAGACACCGGAGAGTGAGCCGTTCAACGCGGCGGAAAGTGTGGTTTCCGTCGCTTCCGCAAGCCCGCGCAGGAACAGGCCAGCCATCGTGATGTTGAGGCCGACGTGATATACCGTGACCCAGCCTTTGCTTCCCTTTTGCGTGGAGAACGAGAACACCCGCTC
>Ga0302293_10000780_pt1 | contig 16363 bp, 13 predicted proteins | sample III_Fen_N2_2_FD_198758 | JGI IMG/M metagenome (GOLD analysis project Ga0302293, IMG submission 198758) | Peat permafrost microbial communities from Stordalen Mire near Abisko, Sweden - III_Fen_N2_2 | ecosystem: Environmental > Terrestrial > Soil > Wetlands > Permafrost | place: Sweden: Abisko...
TTGAAAGCACAACCTGTTCTTTTTGACCGGACAATTGCACTTATGTTTCGTGCAGTCAACCATTTCAGGAAATTCGAATCCTTTCCGGTGAATTTTGGCGATGGGACGCCTTTGTTCCCCGCGGAAATTCATTTCCTCGAATATGTGAGCGGGCATTCCGGATGCAGCCTTACCGGTGCAGCATTGGATCTGGACATAACGAAAAGTGCGGTCAGCCAGTTTGCGAAAAAACTCGTCGGTGATGGATATCTCAAGCGGGCAAGTGAAAGCAGAGGGGGAAAAGAAGCGTGCCTGTCACTGACGGACAAAGGGACTTTCGTCGTGGATGGGCATCGGGCGTATCATCAAAATTTCAATACGCGGCTTATCGATTTTTTCGGACCCTGTGCCGATTCCGATCTGGAAACGATAAATCGTTTTCTCGAACGGTTTCTCGACTTTGAGCCTGAATAAAAAAAAGGAGTAATTCACCATGAAAAAAACAGCAACGGCAAAGCCTTCTGCCTTTCTCGTGGTTCTCGGCGTGCTCTCAGGCTATGTTCGTCTTCCTTTATTTTTTTTGTTGAACACTGCGCTTAGCCTTCCTGCATTCAAGAGGAAAACTAGCAAAAACTTTCCTCCCGAATTCGTAGCCTCGGCAGCGTTTATGGCTTTGCTATACATTCGCCTCCAACAATTTTTTCCAAAAGACCGGGCGTTTGAAATCGCCCGAGCATGTATAGTCGCGAGCGGGCTAGTGATTCAGCAAGCGAATTTCCGGAACGCCGAAGATCCGCGGACGCTTGAAAATCTCGCAAGAAACCAACGCGCGGCAAATTCATCCGGTTCCACGAAGTTCAATAATATGCGGATTATCCATGAAGATGGAATGCGTTATGAGTTTGCCGTCACAAAGTGCCTTTACTTTGAATATTTTACCCGCCTTGGCATTCCGGAACTAACCGCCTCACTGTGCGCCGTCGACAACGCCGTATTCGGCTCGTATGCGCCGGAAACGCTCGCCTTTCATCGCGGCGGAACAGGTCACACTATGCCGGAAGGGGCTGCGGAATGCCGCTTCATCGTTCAAAGCAATAAAAACAGGGAGGAGCAATGAAATTTGACGAAAATGCGATTACCTTCAGTATTGACGGAGGCGAACGATTCCATCGGGACGATTCGATCCATTATCAGATGAAACGATGGGTTCATTGGGGAGGGATTCCTGATGATGTCATGCTCGAAACGGGACAGAAGGCGAAAGGAATAGCCTCTCTCGTTTCGCTTGCGCTCGGTAACGCAGGGGAATCTTCGGGACGGGGCGATTTCGCGATGGCCGCAGCATGGTGGCGCGGGGCGTATTTTTTCCTTCAACATTCCGACTCCCGCAAACGGGCAGCTCTTGAAAAATCGCGGGAATGTTTTACAACCGCCTATGCAGGAGCGATCACAGCAAGCGGACTCACGCCAGACTCGGCGGAAATCGAATGGGAAGACAACCGCATTTCCATCCCTTTATACCGCTCATCGGTTTGGGATGAGTCAAGGGAAACGATTCTGATGCACGGCGGATTTGACTCCACGCTCGAGGAGCTCGTTCCTGTCGCGGCGGCTTTTTCGCGAGCCGGGTATCAGGTACTTGCGTTCGAGGGACCAGGACAGGGTTCGGTTCTCGAAAGGGACATTGCGATGAAACCGGAATGGGAACGCGTCGTTTCGCCCCTGCTCGACGCTTTCGAAATTTCCCGCGCGACGCTCATCGGTATTTCGCTTGGCGGCTACCTCGCTCCCCGCTCGGCCTCACGCGATCCGAGAATCGCCCGAATCGTCATTTGGGGAGCATTGAGCGATTTCAGTACTGCGGCACTCGCGAAAATTTCTGCGCCTCAGCGACGGCTCGTGCGTGCGCTTCTTGCGATTGGAAGCCGGGGGAAAATTGCCGCTCGCATGCTAAACGGCATAGTCGATGCCCTTGTCAGCGCCAAGGCCCGTCGCGACCCGCTGCTTGAATGGGGGGTAGATCACGGAATGCGCGTTATGGGAGCGAACAGTCCATCAAAATTTTTACTTGAAGCGGCCCGCTATAATCTACGGGATTCCTGGAAAACCATCCGCCAGGACGTATTCATCCTCATGGGCAGGGACGATTCGCTCGTCCCCTTTTCGCAACTTGGCGAGGTAACCGAGAATCTGAGGGAAGCAGCATCGGTAACCGTGAAGGTCTATGGCAAATCGGAGCATGCGTCCGATCATTGTCAGGTAGGCAACACCGCACTTGCGATCCGCGACATTCAAGCCTGGCTGGAACTGACAGTACTCGCTCTGAAAAAAGTTTAGCTTGCCCGCGGGAAAATTAAATAGTTTCATTCATCTCATTTCCAGGCACCTATACTTGCCGGTGATTGACTCACAAATTTGACAAAACACCGCAATCCTTGAATAATCAGGTTAAGTCAGCAAGTCGACAGGGAGCTACAGAAAAAAAATGGCAAACTATCCGTGAAGACCGACAGAAAGACCCCCTCTTCGGGAAACAGACGCGAGCTGCTGAGGGAAATCCAGTTTTTATCCCTGATAATCTCAACGCTGATCATCATCACGGTTCAAATCGCATCGACGCTGATTATTTCCAATTCAATGATTACGGATCTGAAAAAAAAAGCCATTATCACCATTGATGAAACGTGCGATTTCCTAAAAGAACCGCTCTATGATGTTGACGACGTGCAGGCAACGCAAATCGGCAAAGTGCTTCTTTCATCCGGACGCATTTCCGGAATTATACTGAAGTCGACCGCTTCGGGAATCCTTATTGACCGGCCGCCGAAGGTTGAATCGCGGATAATCCCCACGATTACCAGAACTATCTCCGTCAACAATATTCTGGTTGGAACTATTTCCCTCTATTTCAGCGATACCGAAATCGCGGGGACGCGTAAATTGCTGACTATGATTGCCCTGTGCATGCTACTCGCCGTCATTATCGTAAATCTCCTGGCAAACCGTTTTATTATCCGCGAACGCATGCAAAAACCGATATCTTCGATCATTGCGGGCATCAATACAATCGCCGCCGGTCAATACGACTATCGGATACCGAAAACGGAATATTCCGACATTAACCTTTTAATAGACATGATGAACGATATGGCCTCGAAAATCCTCACGACTAACCGCGAATTAAAGGAGTCAAACGGTCTCCTGGAGCGGCGGGTGCAGGAACGCACGGCCAAGCTCGAAAATTCGATTCAAGAATTAAAGCAGGCCCAAAATCTTTTAATCGAATCAGAAAAACTTTCAGCCCTCGGTCAGCTATCCGCGGGTATAGCGCATGAATTGAATACGCCTCTGGGCGCCATCATCTCTTCCAACGGAACCTTGATTGACTATCTCGATCAAAAGCAGCAGGCATTGATAGACTTTATTCCTTCTCTTGATGCGTCCCAGCGCCGCCTGTTTGACAAGGTGCTGGAATACGGCATGAAGAGAAGTCTCATTCTTGAATTTCCCGTTTCGAGCATAAAACCCGGCAGGGATTTTCGCGCCCTTCTCGAGAAAGACGCCGTTCCCAACTTCGCGGAAGTCGCCGACGCGTTGATGGAAATCGGCATTGCGGATAAATACCCGGATTTTTCCGACATTTTGCAAACCGAAAAAAATATTACCATAATCGCAATGGCCAACAATGCGATCATTGCCCGCAGGGTGGCGGAAATTATCTTTGTTGCCGGAAAAAAAGCCGCCGGCGTAATCGCCGCGCTCCGTTCCTATCTGACGCCTGACGCGCAGGGATCGGATCAGGTAGTCGACATCGTCAGGGATTTGGAAAATATTCTGGTTCTGACGCACAACATGCTCAAATACGGAGTCCAAGTCCGACGCGAGTTTACCGATGTGCGCGTTCTTGGTTCTTCGGACGCGCTAGGGCAAGTATGGATCAATTTGATACGCAACGCGGCCCAAGCGATGGATTTTAAGGGTGAATTAATCTTGCGCACGGAAATTCGCGGCGAGCAAGCGCTCGTTTCCGTAATTGATTCCGGAAGGGGCATTCCGAGCGAAATTTCCGATCGAATCTTTGAACCTTTTTTTACGACCAAGAAACACGGTGAGGGGATGGGATTAGGGCTGGATATTTGCAAACGCATAATCGAAGCCCATAACGGTTCGATAACATACTCCTCAGTTCCGGGACATACCGAATTTGTGGTAACGCTGCCCGTTTTTAACATCTGAAAACATTGACAAGTTACTTATTGTAATTGAAAATAAGTACGAGCGGTGAGCGCTTGCGCTGGAGGATCTTGTATTATTGTGAAAAAACAAGCGGTATTGTGCGTCGACGATGAGGCTATTATCCTCATTTCGCTTATACAGGAGCTGAAAAACGCTTTCGGCGAAACATTTATTTACGAAAAGGCGCTTAACGCCGATCAGGCATTCGAAGTTATTGACGCGCTGGTTAGCGAGGGGATTGAGATCATTCTAATCGTCTCGGACTGGTTTATGCCCGGCATGAAAGGCGATGAGTTTCTGGAGATCGTGCAAAAGTCGCATCCGTCGATTAAAGCCATTGTCCTGACCGGCCATGCGGATGCCGCGGCCATCGACAGATTAAACAATAATTCAAGCGTGCGCGCAGTTCTAAAAAAACCATGGGATTCGGAAGTATTGAAAAACATGGTTTCGTCAATCTGGAAAGAAAACTGCAGTTTGAGCGATACACGATGAAACAAGAGCATCTGATCTGCGTAGACGATGAGCATATCGTTTTGCAAAGCCTCAAACAGGAATTAAAGCAGGATGATTTTTTTAAAAACATGAATATCCACGTTACGGACAACGCTCAGGAAGCGCTTCTGCTGATCGAGGAAATTTTAAATGAGAACGGTGAAATACCGGTCGTCATTTCGGACCAGCGGATGCCCGTAATGACCGGCAATGAATTTTTGGGCAAGGTTCATCAGCGCTTGCCCGATACGCTAAACATCCTGTTCACCGGTTTTTCCGACCTTGAAGCCGTCGTCACTCTGGTCAATGAAAGCGCCCTTTACAGATTTCTGTCCAAGCCATGGGACAAGACAGATTTGCGAATGACCGTCAAGGAGGCGTTCAGCGCCTATCGTCAAAATAAAACCATCAACGAGCAAAATCAAAAAATAGAGGGTCTGACGCACGCTATGGTGACAGCCCTGGAAAGCACGAATTTTTATTTCGACGAAGATACGGGAAATCATATTCGCCGGATTGCCAAGATTTCGGAGTTCATAGCCATACGCGCAGGATGCAATCAGGATTTCGTCAAAATGCTAAAAATGTATTCTCCTTTGCATGATATCGGCAAAATCGGAATCGACAAGCAAATCCTGCATAAACCCTCAAAATTGACGCCTGCGGAATACAGGAAAATAAAGGATCATGTGCTGATCGGGCATCGGATAATCAACAGCACCGCCATCGATACAATGGCCAAAAATATAGTCCTGTATCACCATGAAAAATGGTCAGGGGAAGGTTATCTCGAAGGCTTGCGCGGCACCGAAATTCCGATCGAAGCCCGGATAGTCTCCATCGCCGACGTGTTCGATGCCCTTATCAACAGGCGCGTCTATAAACCTGCCTTTGAATTTCCCGAAGCGCTGGAAATCATCAGGGGTCAAAAAGGCATCAGTTTTGATCCGGATCTGGTCGATCTGTTCTTGCAGGGGATGTCTGAATTCACAGATCCGGAAAACACATATAGAACCATGCAGTTTTAATATTCTGCCCAAAGAAGTCACTGAGCCGCGCTCACCGGCACCAGCTTGCCGAGAAGGACCTCGTCCTCGATGTAACCGCTGCTGACTGCGTATGAAGAAGCGGTTTCACCGCGTTCGTCCACGATATTGACATCGGCTCCCGCGGCAAGCAGGGCGTATACGGTCTGGGCGTCGGAAGATTCCTCGCAAGCGTGCATCAATGCGGTTTTCCCGTCATCATCCACCGCATTGACCGGCACGCCGGCCTTGACGAGAACCGGTATCAATTTTGCCCTGGAATAATAACCGGCAAGTATAAGCGGGGTATAACCTTCAGTACCAACGACTTTCACGTCAGCGCCGGCCTTCAGCAGAAGGGGAACTATTGATTCGGCATCCTCATTATAAAAGGCGTACATAAGCGCCGAATATCGATAGTCATCCTGTGCGTTTACTTTTGCGCCCGACTTGACAAGCAAATCGACGATGCCGGTTCCCGAAGTATTCGCGCAAGCGAGCATCAACGGGGTCTGTCCCTCGAGATCGGTCTCGTTAACGCTCAAGCCCGTTTTTAATAGCTGGCTAATAACCTCTGCCGTCATTCCGGCATTTCCGCACGCATATGAAAGCACCGAAGCGTTTTTCTCGTCCAGTGCTTTCGGATTCGCCTGATTTTTCAAAATCAGTTTCAAAATTTCGGTATTTTCGTTAACCGCCGCGTACATCGCGACCGTCATTCCGGAATCGTCGGCTCCGTTTATTTTCGCGCCATTCTTCAACAGAAGGGTGATCACGTCCGGATGCGTCGTATTTTGCGCGGCATACATCAAGGCCGTCGTTCCCGCATAATTTTTCGCCTCGACCGTCATTCCGGTCGAAATGAGGTAGGACACGATGCTGACATCACGGTCGCTCGAGCATGCGGTCAGAAGAAGAGTGTTGCCGTCATTGTCTTTTTTTTCGGACAAAGCCTTTTTAATATCGTCAAGGCTTCCGGAGCGGACGATCTCGAACGCGGGATCTTCGTCACTGCTTGATTGATCGTCACCATACGTTTCGTCGTCGTACGATCCGTCGTCGTACGATCCGTCGTCATATGATCCGTCGTCGCTATAGGATTCATCCACAACAGCGGTTTGCTCGGCATACGCGCTCAAAGCAAAACCCGAGACAAGCATCGCCGTCAATATAGTGACCAGATTTCTTTTACTAAGTTTCATACACACTCCTGAACAAAAAGTGTATCATTGATTTTGAAAAAACAAAACCTTATCGGCAAAGTAATTCCCCCGCAATCGTTTCCAGCAATGTGCGTATTTTTTCATTATCCGCCTGCGTGCCATGAAAGCCGACGCAGCACGTTACGGAATCGCTAAAAGTCGACAGGGATAATAATAAAAACGGATTGTATTTTATCGATCCGGTCATGTATGCGTCGGTTATAACCGCGTCGCCGAACAAAAGCCGGGTATTGTCGATGATGCCGATATTGCTCATCGCGATCGGCGGGCTTCTATAATTTTTCAGGACGAGATATCTCGCGATACGATGGGGAAACAAAAAAAACAGCGATTCCAGCATCATGATTTGACTCAGCCACCCTAATTTGTTTTTTTCCTCGTCCATCGCGGCTTTAACCTTACGAAGCGTGTCATCGAAAGAAACGCCGATATCCGGACCGATGGCACAGGGCATATCCGAAGTAAGATTGCAGAACGCGGCAGGTTTTTTCCCCGGCAGGTATTTTCGCAGATCGTTCACGCACTGCACCGCGGGGACATATCCGTCAGCGAGCTTATGCAAAGCCCTGACGTACGCGGCGAGAAACGCGTCATTGACGGTCGCGCCACGCATCCCGGCATAGGCTTTGACTTTCAGAAATTCGGATCGTTCGATCCTGCGGGTTACGACAAACGGATTGCACCGGTTACCCTCGAGAGCGAAACCGATTTTTTTTTCATATTTTGAGCTTGAGTATCTTTTCATTCTGCCCGCCGCGCGCTGGAACAGGCTGAACGAGCGGACTATTTGATGAGTATCCCTGAGCCCCATGGCAAATGAGGGAATGTAGTCAGCGTTCCCTCCAAGCCGCGAATAAATATCGCTCAGCGAATACAGAAATTCCTTGAACCCGGCGCCGTCGGCGAGCATGTGATTCATGTTTACGCACAGCGTATCGCTTTCGGGACCCCTGAGGAGCGAAACCTTAACCTGTGGGCCGGAGCGCTCATCGATAGAGGAGCATAATCGAGCCTGAATCGACGCATCCATGTTTTTCGTTTCCTCGACCAGAAACATATCGGCGGAGGAAAAACCCGCGTCTTCCCAGAAAAATCGAAACGGATTATCCGCAAGCCTGCAGCGAATCAGCGGATACGCATGTTCGGCCGAAAGATCGAGAGCATTTTTCAGACGGCTTTCGTCAAGGCGTTCAGCGAAGGCGATCGCTCCGCGAACCTGATGGTCATTAAACCGCGCAAATGAGTAGTGGATATTATCCCATACTTCCACCCGGTATGTGCGTTTTTTCCGATCCAGCATACAACTCCTTGAAACGGCAGTTTTCCGGCGCGACCGCGCAATCGCGAAACGGAACCCTCTTGAAGAGGCAATATATCATTTTTTTTGAATATTTGAAATACTTGACGCAAGGATAATAAACTACGGGAAGGAACCGCCCCGCGAAAAACACATCGAGCTCATTCTCCAAAACATGCATTTTACCATGCCTTCGCGCCAAAGCCGTTTCGTCACCCCCGGAACTGACGGCCGAACTCCGGGAGGCGCGACAGGCGATAATCAATCTTGATGACCTCCGTAGTCGAGTAGGCTGATCGCGGCGTGCGGAAGGGCGACACGGCATCGCACGGCTGGGTGCACAAAGCGCTGGTCGCCGCACGGCTCAAAAACGGAAAATCCGCCTATGAACTGCTACACGTCCTCATGTCCGGCGACATCTTTTTTTCGTCCCTGATGACCGATCACAACACCTACCGCAGCGTCGGCGTCTATTGCACCGACACATCGATCGGAATCGTCGGCATCGTAAACGAAATGCTGGTCTACTCGAATACGGGAATCATCTCGCTCTTGCCCGCGCTACCGTCCGAATGGATGCAAGGCTCGATGGACGGCTTGATGGCCCGCACGATGGCGCGCGTCACAAAACCCGAGTGGGACTTAGGCGCAGGAAAAATTACCGCGTCGATACTTTCGCTCAAGGCCCAAAAAATCAAGGTCGTCTGCATGAGCGGACGGGCACGAATTGAAAAGGCGAACCCTACGGCCGACGGCACGACAGAGTTCGCCGAAAACGAAGAAATCGCATTTACATTTTCAGTGTGACCGATCGATCATTTCGCGGCACTGTTGGGTTATGCGACGCTCAGCTCCTGAAAAGCTCCGCGTCGACCGCCGAACCGCTTTTCAGGAAAAGAGGAATCTCGCCGAGGGGCGCGTCACTGACGATTTTTCTCCCGCCCTCTATTGTCTTTCCGTTACGCACGTCGATCCAGTCGCATCCCGAGGGAAGATACACTTCCCTTTCGCGCGCTCCGGACGCGAGCACGGGCGCAACGAGAAGTTCGGAACCGAAAATATATTCGTCCTCGATCTCCCAGGCCGTAGTGTCTGCGGGATAATCGTAAAACAGCGGCCTCATCGGCGGAGTACCTTTCTCGTGGGCCTCGATCATAGCTTTCGCGATATATGGCCGAAGCCTTTCGCGCAAGAGCATGAATTTTTTCATGATGGCGTACGATTCATCGCCGAAGCACCAGACCTCGTTGTCGGCGCCGCTATGAAAGACATTCTCGAACGGCGGAAGTTTCGGCTTCATGGGAGACCTGTCGCCGTGGAGGCGGAACACAGGGCAAAATGCACCATACTGAAACCACCGGATAAGGAGCTCGGTAAACGGGGGATCGCGAACATCACCGCCGAAAAATCCGCCGATATCGGTCGTCCACCAGGGAATACCCGCGATCGCCATATTCAATCCCGCCTTGATCTGATTCCTCAGAGACGCAAAGCTTGATTTGATGTCTCCCGACCAAATGAGGGCTCCGTAGCGCTGACTGCCGGCCCATGCGCAGCGGACGAGATTCATCGGCAGCTTCATGCCCGCTCCGAGCATACCGTCGTAAAAAGCCTTCGCGTGAAATGCGGGATACGCGTTCCCGACGCGAAGGGCCGTTCCGAGACTGTAGCGGTAGTTATCGAAATCGTACGCCGAAAATTCCGGCTCCGCCTCGTCCAGCCAAAAACTGCTGACGCCCTTGTCAAAATAATTCTCCTTCGCGATATTCCAAAGATACTCGCGCGCCTCGGGATTCGTCGCGTCGTAAAAAAGAGTGTCTCCGCAAAACTGCATGGTGGTTCGCACGCCGCGGTCCACGCGCGCGAGATAGCCCAAGCGCAGCATCTCTTCGTAATGAACGCTTTCGGCCTCAACCGTCGGCCAAATAGAAACCATAAGCTCTATTCCCATGCTTTTCAGTTCCTTCGCCATGCCTTCGGGATCGGGCCAAAATACCGGATCATAGCTCCAGTCGCCCTGTTTTTTCCAGTGAAAAAAATCAACGACGATTCCGTCGATCGGCAGGCCCCGCCTCTTGTATTCCCGCGCGGCCTCAAGAAGCTCGTCCTGAGAGCGATAGCGCAGTTTGCACTGCCAAAAACCCATACCGTAATCGGGCATCATCGGAGTCTTTCCGGTGACGCCGAGATATGCTTCCTCTATCTCCGCGGGCGAGTCGCCTGCGGTAATCCAGTAGTCGAGAATCTCCGTCGACCTCGCGCGCCATTCCGTCACGTTTTCGCCGAAGACGACTTCGCCTATCGCCGGATTATTCCAGAGAAAACCATAACCCCGGCTCGAAAGCGCGAAGGGAACCGATGATTGCGAATTGCGGTGCGCGAGCTCGAGAAGACAGCCTTTCATATTCATGCGGGACTGTTGATACTGACCCATCCCGAAAATCTTCTCTCCCTCGAACCCCTCGAAACGGGCGGTAAGCCGATAGTCGCCGCCGGGGATGGGCGCGAACTCGCGGTTCATTACCCTGATCGAGCAGGGAAGCCCTTCGCTTGACCAGTTACGTTGATATTCTTCCGTGAGCAGTACGCCTCCAGTCCTGAAAAAACTGATGCGACCCGTTGCGTCGATTTTTGCCTCTATCTTGCCATTCACGATCGATGCCCGGTCATCGGCGATTAAAACGTTCGCCTTCGCCGAGACTGCCGGCAGGAGAGCCCAATTCTCTTTTGGCATTTCGGCCGAATGCTTCACCCTGACCCTGAGACTGTTTTCGCCCCAAGCTTCAATCCATAAAATTTCGGAATCATATCTTCGAACGAGCCGACCATTATCACCGGTAAAAAGATTGTTCATTGAAATCTCCTTAAATATGATTATATTCCGGTTTGTACATCCAGCAAACGGAGGAAATTAACATAAATACAGACAATATTGTGATATTATAGTTTCATGCAAGAGTCAGCGAGCGCAGAACGGGAGCGCACCTATATTCCCGAACCTTCTTTCCCCGTAAATTGCTTCCATGTAAAGGCACCTGATACGCCAATTATCCCCCCTCATTGGCACGAGTATGGCGAATGGAATCTTGTCCGTTCGGGACGTTTTCTCGTTCGACTCGATTCAAGTTCCGCCGAACTCGGACCCGGCAGCGTAATTTTCGTTCCGCCTCAGACCGTTCACTCCGCATACCCGATCGGCGAAGGAACGGAAATACTCGCCGTGGTATTCGATGAAACGCTCGTCCGCTCGATCGCCCTCGACGAAGCGGAACTTGACGGTGCGATTCCCCTACTCCGGGGAGAAATCCCGATACCTTTCAGTTTTGGCCCGGATCCGGAGAACGCCAAAGGGAAGGACTCCGATGGGGCCGATGCCGCGCGCCGCATCGCGGAACACCTTGAGCGCATCGCGAGGGAGCTTGCGGGCAAAAAGCCAGGCTACGAACTTTTCGTAAAAGCGGCCCTGATCGGAACGTTGGCCGAACTTCGGCGTGCCTCTCCGGACTTGATCGGCGCCGCAGTGAAACGCCGGGTCCGCGCCGAAAAACCGATAGCTGCCCTTCTGAGGAAAATGTGCGTTGAGTACATGGATTCTTTTTCGGTGGGCGAAGCCGCCGCGGAATGCGATTTGAGCGTAGGTCACTTTTGCCATGCCTTTAAAAAGGCGACCGGCAGCACCTTCGTCGATTATCTGCGCGCGCTGCGCCTCATCGAGGCTGACCGGCTCATCAAGGACACCTCCACGCCGATCAGCGCGATCGCCTCGATCGTCGGCTTTGAGGATCCGGCGTATTTCGGAAAACTTTACCGCGCATCCCGGGGAGTCAGCCCGCGAGAGGCGCGAAGAACCTCGAGAAGCGGGGATGACGCAAACGCGTAATACGAAAAAAATATCATGAAGAAAAAACCTTCCAGCAAATGTCATTTCTGCTTTTTTGATCGTCCAATACCAGTTCCCTGATTTCGTCCGGCAGCTGCTCCCTCTGCCAGGCGCATTCACTCAAACCGCTTTCGCGATTCGCCGCAATTGCGGCCCGTATCGCGTAAGACGCGGCACCCAACTCATGGGCGGCCACATGCGCGACGGCGGCCGCCTGACCGGCCGAGAGCGCGGCGAATTTCGCGGCCAGTCTCGCTGCGTTTTTTTCCGCGCCTCGCAGGTCGTGCGCGGCGGCATTTGCGTTGTACGCCCCGACTTTCGCATCGCTCACTTTTATTTCACCGCGTGCCCAAGAACGCGCAAGTTCTATCCCCCTTCGCGGCCGATCATCGTCGGGACAACCGGTTTCAAAATAACGGAGAACGTGCTCTGCGCACCGCGCGGCCCATAGGGCCAATAGATAATGCCGCTCGTCGGTGAGCGACCCGCCGCGTCTGATCGTGATAAACCTCGAATCCCTGATAGCGGGTAGAATCATGCTGGTCAATCCTTTTCGGAAGGCAGGAACCCATTGACGGCCGCGGCAAATTCGGCGGGATGGCTGAACATTACGAGATGGTCGCTTTCGATTTCGATGAAGTCCGTGACACTGAGGTTTGCGGCCATCTGCCTTTGCCGCGCCACCGACAGGGTATTATCCTTGGTCAGTATCATGTATGTCTGCATGATCCCGGATAGTCCGTCCCAATTCATTTTTTCCGTGATAGCGCACAGCGGTTCCGACCTCATTTCCTTGCTCAGGACTTCCCCGATCGTTTCTTCGGTGCAGGTATTGCAAAACTTTTCCCTTGTCATTTTCTCGATTTGGCGATAGGGAATCGCGTCCTTTCTGATCATTCTCCGCAGCGCGATAACGTTTATCAGGCGAATCAGCGGGGGCAAACTGTCAATCATGGTGCGCCCGTGCCCCGGCAAATTCGCCGCGACGTATACCGCGCGCCTCACTTTTCCCCTCAGCGATTGCGCGAGTTTTGCCGCGATCGGCCCGGCCCCCGAGTGGCCGATTATGACGTAATCTTCGTAGGCCTCATCGGCGATTATTTTCTCGATATGCCTTACGCAATCGCTCATCGTAGCTTTTTTGCGGTTTCCGTAATTGTTATCGTCGATCCGGCTAGTTATCATTATGGGCGTCACGGAAAATAGATTTTTGCATTTGTCCCATATCCAGTCGGACATCCCTGCACCGGGGATCAAAATCAAGCCAGTACTATTTTTCATCCCAGCCTCCTTTCATCAAGAAAAATCAATGAGCGCCCGCAAACGGGTCAAGTTCCCAATTTTCATTCCACACATGCTCAAGCGAGGCGCTGACCTTGCGCGCGGTTTCGATGCCATGCCTGTCAGAAAGAAAACACAGACACATGTCGATTCCCGCGGTTACGCCGGAGGATGTGTAATACTTTCCGTCAACGACCCAACGGGCCTTTTTTACCCAATTCACATGGGCATTTTGCGCGATTACCCAGTCCCAGGATAATTTATTGCTTGTGGCGTTTTTTCCGTCAAGCAATCCGGTTTTCGAAAGCAAAGCCGATCCCGTACATACGCAAAGTACATATTCGCTCGCAGCGGACATATTTTTAATAGTACCGATGAATTCGGTATTTTCGACGAGAGGTCGCGTCCCGAAACCTCCCGGTAAAACCAGAATGCCCTTGGCGTCAAGTTCCTGAATGCTTTTTGTCCCGATATTCGTATTGGCCGAACCGCTAATCAAACCGCCGTAAAGAGAAAAAAAATTGACCTGATAGAACATGTTCAATCGCCCGAAAACTTCCGCCGGACCAAATGCGTCAAGGACGGTAAAATCTTTGAAGAGCATAATATTTACGCTTGTCATGGGCAGGTACCTCTTCCTGGATAAATGATAGCATCCATTTTCAGCGTTTGGCAACCGCAGAATATTCGCTTCAAATATTCGCAATGGGAGGACCAATCGCATCGGAACCGCTTATCCCGTATCCGGAGAATTATTTTTCCATTGTTGCCTTTGCGCGCGCTAGAAATATTCTCGGGAGACTATTAACGGTGCTATTGGCAAACGGGCGGCATTAACAATTCTCGCCCATTTGGCCATTGTGGAAAAAACGGATTTCTTCTCACAGCGAACAATTCAGTGCAGATGTTTATTCAGTATTTCCGAGAGCTCGGATTTTCTGAACGGCTTGCGAATGCTGTCGGTAAAGCCGAATTCCGCAGGACGGGCGATCGTGGGATCTTCGGAGAATCCGCTCGAGGCGAATACGGGCAGGTCGCGAAAGTCCTTGCGCAGCAATACGATCGCTTCCTTGCCGCCCATGCCGCCGGGAATCGTCAGGTCAAAAAATGCGGCGCGTATCGGGTTGCCTTCTTTATTTGCCTCCGCGCACAGAAGCAAAGCCTCTTCTCCGTTTTTTGCCTCAATGACCGTATAGCCCATATCATGAAGCATGGCTCCGACTATTTCCTGCATGAACTCCTCGTCATCAAGAATGAGTATCCGGCCCTTTCCTTGATGATGCGTTGTATTCTGATCGTTACTCGACGCAAATCCATTTTCCGTGGCCGGCAAGTAGATATGAAAAGTACTGCCTTTTCCCAATACGGATTCCACGTCGATATAGCCATCGTGCTTTTGCACGATCGAAAAGCACGTCGCAAGCCCCAGCCCGTTTCCTTTTTGCTTAGTGGTAAAAAAAGGATCGAAAATGCGCTTGAGCAAATCCTGGGGAATGCCCACGCCGGTATCGGTTATGGATATTTTGACGTATCTGCCCGACTTGAGCATCGGATTTTCATTTTCATCAAGCCGGAGATTATTTACCGAAATGACGATCGTTCCGCCGACGGGCATTGCCTGCTGAGCGTTTAAAACGATATTGTCTACAACCTGCCCAATCTGGTTTTCGTCGTAATCGGCGAGCCATAGGTCTTGCGGTATTCGATAGTCGCACTTGATATTCGTTCCCGAAAGGACAAAATCGGCATTCTCCCTGACCAGCTTGCCGATATGCCCCGTCTTGCGCTTTGGCTCGCCGCCCTTGGAAAAAGTAAGAAGCTGCTGGGTCAAGTCTTTCGCGCGGTCGAATACCGAGAGCGCCTTGTCGAGATACTTTATAACGACGTGGTCGGAAGAACCTCGTTCCCTCGCCAAATCGATGTAGCCGAATATTCCGCCCAACAGGTTGTTGAAATCGTGCGCGATGCCGCCGGCGAGTACGCTGAGCGAATCCAGTTTGTCGATGCGCTGCAAGTTGTCGAGCATCTTGTGTTTTTCGGTCATGTCCCGAAAAACAAGAACGACGCCGATGGTCTTGCTGTCTTTGTCTTTTATCGGCGCGCCCGAGTCCGCGATTATTCTTTCCGTGCCGTCGCGCGAGACAAGAAGCGTATGGTTCGCGAGCTCGATTATTTGCCCTGTGGAAAGCACATTCTCGACCGGATTATCGTGCCTCTCGCGGGTATTCTGGTTTATGATATTGAAAACCGACGCAAGAGGTTTCCCGCGCGCTTCAGCTTGCGCCCACCCGCAGAGATTTTCCGCGACTTTGTTCATGAGAACGACATTGCCCTGCGTATCGGTCGTAATGACGCCGTCGCCGATACTGCGCAAAGTCACGGCAAGCCGTTCCTTTTCCGCCGCAATAGCCTCTTCAGCCTGTTTCCGCTCGGTGACGTCCTTTGCCATACTTATAACCGCGCGCCGCCCGTCAATCAGTTTTCCCATCGGAGCCGAGCTTATCTCCCAATATTTTTCGACGCCGTCCTTGCACATAATGCTGTATTCGCCTGCTTCGGTCTGCTCTTCCAGACCGTACAATGCGTCAATCTCTTCCTGAATAATCTCTTTTTTTATTCCGTGAGCGCGTTCTGCCCAGATCCTGGTGGTCGGGATGTCTTCGAGAACATATCCCGAGGAATGCGTCCAACTCTTGCTGATCGCGAGCACGTCGCCGTTTTCAACATGAAGCATGACCGGAAAAGGTGCGTTTTCCATAGCGCGGCGAAACCGGTCCTCGCTCTGCTTGAGCGCATTCTCCGCCTTCTTTACCTCGGTAGTGTCCAGAGCAACGGCGACAAGGCCGGAGGACTCCTTGTTCGGTAATGAAAAAGGAACGCAGATATTAAAATACGTCGAACCCGTCACGGTAGATTCAAAGGATGCGGTTTCTCCCGATAATGCCTT
>Ga0302293_10000785_pt1 | contig 16341 bp, 10 predicted proteins | sample III_Fen_N2_2_FD_198758 | JGI IMG/M metagenome (GOLD analysis project Ga0302293, IMG submission 198758) | Peat permafrost microbial communities from Stordalen Mire near Abisko, Sweden - III_Fen_N2_2 | ecosystem: Environmental > Terrestrial > Soil > Wetlands > Permafrost | place: Sweden: Abisko...
CGCGTAGCAAACGCAGTGGCGACCATAGGTATGCGGTAGATAATTACTCGGTTCCCGCGCGTCGAAGGCAAATTGCAGCACCTTCATGCCCGGGAATCCGCTTTCACTGAGCAGCTTGCGTACTTCGTCAGTGAGAAACCCCAAATCTTCCGCAATGATTTCAAATGCGGGGAACGACTCTTTCAGCAGATCGACAAAGTCTGCTCCGGGGCCTTGCACCCACTCGCCTTCGCGCGCGGTGGTCGCACCCGCGACAACGCTCCAATAGGAAGACAGCCCGCGAAAATGATCGATCCGGACGCAATCAAACAGCGTACTGGCTGAGCGCATGCGGCGCATCCACCAGGCGTACCCGGTTTGCTTCATATACTCCCAGTTGTAGATCGGGTTGCCCCAGAGCTGACCATCCGCGGAAAAATAGTCCGGCGGAACTCCGGCTACACAAAGCGGGCGGCGCTGGTCATCAAGCTGAAACTCCTGCGGCGCGCTCCAAACATCCGCCGAGTCGAGCGGCACATAGATCGGCAGATCGCCGACAATTTTAACGCCGTGATCGTTCGCGTAGGCGCGCAGATTCGTCCACTGCTGATAAAACAAGTATTGCAGAAACTGATAGAAATGCATGCTCTCGCCGAGTCGCTCTCGCGCCGCTTGCAACGCCCAGTCTTCACGCATGCGCACGTCATACGGCCAGTTTTCCCAGGCGACGCCGCCGTTTTCGTCCTTGAGTGCCATAAAAAGCGCATAGTCTTCAAGCCAGTCTGCGTTTTCCGCCGCAAAGCGGTCAAGCGCCTGCATACGATCCCCGTTTTCCCGCGCGCGTGAAAATGCCGCCCGCAGGACGGGGAAGCGCTGCACGAAAATCGTACCATAATCGACCTGACGATCGCCATCGCTCCACTGAATGGATGCAATCCAGTCGCGATCGAGCAGGCCTTCGTCGGCAAGTTTGTCGAGGTCGATGAAATAAGGGTTTCCGGCGAATGCAGAGAACGATTGATACGGCGAATCGCCATAACTGGTAGGACCCAGCGGCAGCACCTGCCAATAATGCTGGCCTGCACGCACGAGCTGGTCGACAAAATCATACGACGCCTGCCCGAACGTGCCAATGCCGTACGGGGAAGGCAACGATGATATATGCATGAGAATACCAGAGGAACGTTTCATAACAGTTCACCGATTCCAACAAATTTCGTTTCATTATATCGCGTTTCATCCGCTGTGCAACTAAAAAAGCGCAATATCAACCAAGGGAGTATTCAATCACCCTCGAAAGAATCCATTTTCGTAGTTGTTAACCCTTGACCGCGCCCTCAACCACGCCTTTGATGATGTATTTCTGCGCGGAGAGGTAGAAGACGACGATGGGGGCGATGCTGATGACGATCAGCGCCATGACAGCACCCAGATCCACATGTCCATAGCTACCCTGCAAATATTGGATATGAATCGGAATCGTCTTATACTTCGTGCGATCCAGCACAAGGTAGGGCAGGAGATAGTCATTCCAGATCCACATGATCTCCAGCACACCTACGGAGATCAACACGGGCTTGAGCATCGGAAATACGATCAAGAAGAATGTACGGATCGGCCCGCAGCCGTCGATGGCGGCGGCTTCTTCGATCTCAAGCGGGATTCCCTTGAGGAAGCCTGCGAACATAAACACCGCAAGCCCCGCGCCAAAGCCAAGGTAGATGATTGGGATGGTGTAAGGCGTATCCAGATGCAGTGTATTGGCGGTTTTTGCCAGCGTGAACATGACCATTTGGAACGGCACCACCATCGAAAACACGCATAAGTAATAGACGATTCGCGCGAAGAGACTGTTCACGCGCGAAATATACCAAGCGGACATCGACGTACAGACGAGAATCAGCGCTGCGGATGAAACCGTGATCAGCAAACTGTAGAGCGCGGACTTGATGAAGGGGTATTCGCCCACATTGATTCCGTTGACGTAGTTGTCGGTTCCAGTAAACGTTTCCGCGGTTGGGAAAGCAAAGGTATCTGTGTTGATGGAGGAGTTTGTCTTAAAGGAATTCATCAGCACCGTGAACACCGGCATTAGATAGATGATGCAGATGACGATAAAAAAACCGGTCAAAATAGATTTTCTAATTCTTTCCCGTTTCATTATTGCTGCATCTCCTTTCTACGCGTTGCCGTAAACTGAATCAGCGCAATTGTGGCTACGAGAACGAAGAACAGAACCGCCTTTGCCTGACCGATACCGCGTGAATTGGCGTTGAGATAGAAGGTGTTGTAAATATTGAGCGCGAGCATCTCGGTGGATCGAATCACCGTGCCGTCCGCCATAAAGACAAACGGTTGCCCGCCGTTGAGCACAAGGTTTTGATCGAATAGTTTAAAAGAGTTGGTCAATGTGAGGAATGTGCAGATCGTGATCGCGGGCATGATCGTCGGTATTGTGATGTGCCGGAGCACATGCCAGCCGTTCGCCCCGTCGATCTTCGCCGCCTCGATCAAATCCCCTGGTACTGACTGCAGCCCGGCGATGTAGATGATCATCATATAGCCGATCTGCTGCCATGCCATGAGGATGATCAACCCCCAGTAACCGTATGCGGTATTTAACACAATGGAGGTACCGTAGCGGGAGAGGATGCCGCCATAAATCATCGACCAAATGTAGCCGAGCACGATACCGCCGATCAGGTTCGGCATGAAAAACACCGTACGGAATGTATTGGAACCCTTGATGCCGCGCGTCAGCGCGTAAGCCACGGCGAACGCGAGCAGGTTGATGACGAGCAACGACACGACCGCAACCAACGCCGTAAACTTGAATGCGTGCATAAAGCTAGCGTCGCTGAATGCCTTGATATAGTTGCCAATGCCGATCCATTTTGCGTTGCTTGTCGTGGTGAATTTACAGAAGGACAGATAAACACCCTTAAAGAATGGATAGATAAAACCGATGCAGAATGCCGCAACCGTAGGCAGGAGAAAAATCGGAAACATTCGCTGAATAGGACGGCGGATCAGCTTTCCGCTCAGCGCCGATCCGCTGCTTTGAGTTCTGCGTTTCATGGCGACCTCCCTTGGAGCTATGTGCAGAAGGGGGGCGAGCACTTTCACTCGCCCCCGCAGAGTTCCACTAGTCGATTGACAAATGGGTCAACGCTTATTGCGCGGCATACTGTGTAGCCCAGCCCTGGACAAACGCGGTGACCACGTCGTCCCAGCTGCCGCCGGCAGAGTACTGCGTCATAGCGGCGACAACACCTGCGCGCCACGTGTCAACGTTCGGCGTGTAGTTGAAGGCCCAGGTTACAACATACTTGCCTTCGGCAATGTATTTGTTCGCGTCATTGAAGAACACGTTGCTGGTTTCCTTCGCGGCTTTAAACGGGATTGGGCCAAACTGTTCGGCCATCATCTTCGTTCCCTCGTCAGAGGTAACAACCCAGTTGAGGAAAGCAAGGGTCGCCGCGATGTCTTCCGGGGCTGCCTTGGAGTTGACCGCCCACATATTTTCTGTGCCGGCGCAAAGACCCGCATTGGATTCACCTGCTACACCGCAATAGATCGGGATCATAGCGAGGTTATCCGCGCTCATGGCAAACTTGCCGGTGAGGTTGCTGAATTCCCAGGAGCCGTTCTGATAGAACACGGCTTTGCCTTGACCGAATTCGGCTTCCGCCTGGTCTCCGGTTGCGGAGGCAAGCTGCGACGGGGCGGTGGCGGAGTTGTTGATGTAGAGATCCCAGATGTTCTTGAAGTTATCCATGTATTTACCGGTGATGGTCGCGGGCTGCGCGGTCACGCCGTCATCACGGAACTCGTAGAACAGGGGCATGTTGGCCAGATGGCCGGAGAAACGCCAGCTGGACGAGCCGTCCATGCCGGAGGAGGTGAAGGCGTCAAAGCCCAACTTTGTCGCGTTTGCATGGATGTCTTCCGCGACAGCTTTCAAGGAGGCAAAGTCGGTGATCTCAGCCAGAGAGTGACCAGCCTGCGCTAAGAGCGCGGTGTTGACGATGATGCCGAAGCACTCATAGCAATAACCGATCGCCGCGACTTCGCCTGTATCTTTAGTGAGGTTGAAGTCTTTAGTGGTCTGCTGTGCATAGACATCGGTTCCGGTGAAGTCATACAAGAAATCACTCCACGTATCGAGTCCGGCTTTGTTGCCGCACTGGAACAGCGTGGGGGCGGCAGCGCCTTTGTCCATCTCCGCGGTCAGGGTCTCGGAGTAGGTGCCGGAGGCAGCGGTGACGACGGTCACCGGCACACCGGTCAGCGCGGTATACTGGGCAGCCAGCGTCTGCCATGCAGCATCCGCCTCGGGCTTAAAGTTGAGATAGTACACTTTACCGACTGCGGCAGGAGTATCGGCTACAGGCACGTCGGTTGCTGCGGCTGCTGTTGCGGCGGCGGGTGCCTCCGTAGCGGCGGCAGGGGTAGCGGTGGTGCATGCAAAGCTTGCAAACGCCATCATGGCAACCAGAATCAGAGCAAATAGTTTTTTCACGAATCGTTCCTTCCCTTTCGTTTTGTATTCTCTAGAACCGGATGGTTCTTAGATTCTTCTTTACACTGGGGTTAACGAAATCTGACACTTTCACGTTGGATTCTCTAGAACTTGAGGTTCTTAGTTTCTTCTTTAAACTGGAGTTGGCGATTTCCGACACTTTCACTTTGTATTCTCTAGAACCTTGAGGTTCTTAGATTCTTATTTAAACTGGATTTGGAGAATTCTGATATTTTCGTTTTGTATTCACTAGAACCGGGTGGTTCTTAGATTCAAATTCTGTGTTGAGTTTGTTGATATTGAGAAATGTGTAATTGCAATGATCGAAAGGATAGCTTTACCCGTTCAGCCTGCGCACCGATCCGCCGGGGCGGAGAACGGTACTAAAGGTAAACTGACGATTTTTACCGGGGTGCTTGATCAAATCGATGATGGTTTTGGCACAGGCGAGCCCCATATCTTCCGCTGGCTGAACCAGCGTCGTCAGCGTTGGCAGCGTATATTCCGATAATTCCAATCCGTCGATGGCGACGACGGAGCAGTCTCTCGGCACTTGCTTGCCATGATCGTTGAGTGCCTTGATCGCCGCAATCGCCATTAGATCCGCAATCGCGAAGATGGCGGTGAATGTGCTGTCCCGCGCGATGAGACTGCTTGTCGCCTCATAGATCGCATGCATGTCTGAAAACGTGCCTGTGCAGGCGACCAGATTTGGATCAAAGGGGATTCCGTGCGCCGCGAGTGCATCCTTATACCCCTGAAAGCGCAATTCACTGATGGATTTATCGCAATCGTTGTCTGTCAGGATCGCGATTTTCCGGTGTCCCAATGCAACGAGCGCGTCGACCGCGTCCCGCGCTGCCTGCTTGTCGTCGATGGCGACGGAGCTGTAAGCAGAAGCGTCAAGATTTCCAAATGTGTTGGTGTAGGTGCAAAATACGCTGGGTACATTGATGAGCGACATCTCTTCCGGCGAATAATTAAATCGTCCGCCGAGAAAGAGGATGCCAATGAGCTTGCGCTCGTTTGTCAATTGCGCGCCGATGTGCAGCTCGTCCTCCGCAGTGTCCATGTGGTGCAGCTCCAGCGTGTAGCCACGCAGCGTAATCTCTCGCTCAATGACTTTGATCAGTTTCGCAAAGAAGGGGTTGTTGATGCCTTTGACGAGAAGAGCAATCGTGTCTGAATTGGTTCGTACGAGATTTCTTGCGCTGGTGTTGGGAATATAATGCAGATCCTTGACCGCTTGAAGTACTTTTTGACGTGTTTCTTCGCTGACATCCGGGTGGTTATTGAGCACACGTGAAACCGTGCTGATTGCCACGCCGCATTGAAGCGCGATATCTTTGATATTTGTCATAGTCGTTCAAAGTGTTCCTTTATCTGGATTTGCAATATACGTGCAATACAAATGAAGAGGTTACGCAGCAAAGCGCAACTTGGCTCGAAAATTGGAACGTATAGAAGAAATAAGCTACCAATTTGAGTTTTTTCAATTTTGTGTGTTGGTATTAACAGTTTTTTCGAATGAGAATCGCGAGATCGTATATGATTGGAAACGTTACTGGAAACGATACTGGAAACGTTTCCAGAGTTACAAGCAAATTATATCCAACAAAATTAAGTTTGTCAATATAAATTTAGTGACGGTTGGATCGGCGAAAAGCAAACATATTTGGAACCGCCGCCCAAACAATCCAAGCGTAATAAAATGCTTTGCGGAAGAAGGATACGCGTAGGAAAAAATGAGTTTTCCGATCTAAATAAGGAATGGGTCCATGATGCGGATACTACTTTAAAAAAGAGTAAATAGTAAAAGTTTGCCGAAAATTCACTCCGGCGGGGTAGAGCGTTTGTTATAATCAAATGATGGTTTTTTACATCTTGATTCAGATTTGGTGAACCGAAGACTGTAAAATCTAAGTAAGATTGAATCAGCATGACCAAGTGGAGACGGAAAAAGTTAAGTAAACAGAATCTGCTTGACCAAGTGAATAACAGCTCTTGAGGGAAATGTACGAATGAGACAAACAAGATTGATTATGGCAGTGTTCGCCGCCGCGCTTCTGCTCTTTACCGGGTGCGGCTCGCCGACTACGGCAAACACAATCAATCGAGAAGACGATATTGTTACGGTCACGCTCGATTTTACGAAGCAGTCCGGCTATGCGTCAAATCAGTTTGCAGTATGGATTGAGGATGCGAACGGAGTTTTTATAAAAACACTGTTTGTAACCAAGTTCACCGCAGATGGAGGATATGAGAAACGGCCGGATGCCATCCCTGTTTGGGTCGAGCAATCCGGTATTGACGAAGGAACAAAACAGGATGCGGTCTCAGGCGCGACTCCGAAAACAGGAGCGCAACGCTATGTTTGGGATTTAACCGACGAAAGCGGCGCGCGAGTTCCCGATGGAACATACAAATTCTTCGTCGAGGGAACATTGCGCTGGAAAAATCACGTGCTGTTTTCCGGCGAAATCGAGTTAAACGGCGAGGCGGCATCGACCGATGCGACAGCGGAATATACCTATGTAAAGTCGGACGAGCAGCCAGCTCTGACAGACAAATCGCCTGAAAACGCGATGATCGGTCTAGTAAAAGCGGAATATATTCCGCTAAAGAAATAATAAGCGAATTTTTCAATCAGTCGGTGGCGGAACTTCATATGGAAGTCCCCGCAAATGCCGAATCAATAGCTGGAGGACGAAACAGGTTGAAATCGATTCTGTTCCGCGCAATCTGCGGGTTTGTGATTGGCATCGGTGCCGTCTTGCCGGGTGTATCCGGCGGGATACTCGCCATCAGCCTCGGAGTCTACGAAAACATGATGCTGGCAATCGGCAACCTTTTTCATGGTTTTAAGAAGAACTTGAAATACTTGCTCCCGCTTGGCATCGGTGGCGTGATTGGCATCCTGCTCACCAGTAATGTATTGAGCCTGCTAGTCGCGCGCTATGAGGTGCAGCTTCTTTCTCTCTTTACCGGCCTCGTGCTCGGCAGCCTGCCGGAATTATTTGCCGAGGTGCGGCTGGATGGGCCAAAACTGAGCAGGAAGCATATCGTTGCTGCGTTGCTCGGGCTAGGATTTGTGCTGCTCTTTGCGCTGGGAGAATTCACCACGATCGGCAATGCGGAAGTTACGGAGTTGACCATCCCCGGCGCGCTGATTGCGGGCGCGGTGCTCTCCGTAGGAACCATTATTCCCGGCATTAGTTCGTCGTTCATTCTGGTCTATTTGGGGCTATATCCCGTCGTAATCGCAACCATTGCGGGGGTGCTGGATCTGAAGTTGCTGGCGACTTCTGGCATAGGCGCGGTCATTCAAAACCTCGGTGCGCATTTTTTGCCGCTCGTGGCGATGGTTGGCGCGTTTGGGCTCGTATCGATCATCATCATTAAGTTCGTCAATCGCATGCTCCGGCGGCATCACGCAACGTCTTACGCCGCGGTTATCGGGTTTGTTTTGGGGTCGATCGCACTCGTGCTGCCAAATATTATTTCAAAAATCACTTGGGCTTGCCCCCTCTTTTTCCTCGCGGGGCTGGCGCTTAGCGTGCTGGAATTCCGATTCAAAGAACGCCTCACAGGACAAAAAAACGAAACGTCTTCTCTCCCGACCCAGAACGAAGAGTAGAGCAAAGTTTATAAGCGCAGCAGCATTTCGCCTGACCCAGCTTGTTTGACAAGCTTTGCGCACGCATGCTACAATCGATTCGGCGACGGTTGGCGGCTTGTCTTTTGTATATCCAATCGCCGGGCGCGCGACGCGAAAAATCAATGGATCGCGCGCGAAGAACCTGACAGGAAAGAGGAACGCAGGGTGGCTAGGTTTTCGCCGAAGCGATTCAAAGGCTCGATTATATTAGTTTGTAAATTGGCGATTACGGCGCTCACTGCCGGCGCCTTTTTGTATTTGGTGACGCATTTTTATCCCCAGACTGATTTCTGGTTCAAAGGATATTTGGTATTTGTGTTTCTGTATCTCGTGGTGTTCATCGCGTTTGCCTCGACCTACCGTTGCTTTAACATCGGCACGATGCGCTATCGGGAACTGATCTTCACCTATGTTCTCTCATCGTTTTTGACCAACTTCATCTTTTATTTCATCCTCTCGCTGACGGCAAAGCAATTGCTATCTATCGGGCCGATCGGCGTGATGTCGCTTGTACAATGGGCGGCGGCACTGCTGCTTTATTTTGGCGCCGATAAGCTTTACTATGTTCTCTATCCCGCGCGGTTGAGCATTGTTGTTTGCTCTGAGGATAAGCACGAAACCGCGGTGTTTCGCAAGATCGACTCCATGAAAGAGCGGCACACCATCGGCATGCTGATCACAGAAACGCACGGAGCGGAAGCAATCAAGCGCTGCATGGAGCCGTATTCGACCGTGTTTATGGGCGATATTTCGCGGGAACTTCGTCTGGACTTAACAGAATACTGCTTCGAGCAGAACAAAAGGCTCTTTGTGCTGCCAACCGTGGAGGACATCATCTTCCACAACGCGCATGAGACCATCGTTGGCGATTCGCTTGTGTATCAATGCCGCAACCACACGTTCTCACCGGAACAAGCCGCGGTGAAGCGATTGCTCGACATCGGGTTCTCGCTCATTGGTATCATTCTCTCGAGCCCGATCATGCTGATTGCTGCGTTGATCATCAAGCTGCAGGATCGCGGGCCTGTGTTCTTCACGCAGGTTCGCTACACGCGCAATTATCAAACGTTTACCTTGCTGAAATTCCGCAGCATGATCGTAGACGCGGAGAAAGACGGCGCGCAGTTCACCAAGCCGGGGGATAGCCGTATCACGCCTTTTGGCCGCTTCATGCGTGCCACACGCATCGATGAGTTGCCGCAATTCTTTAATATTTTGCACGGGGAAATGTCACTGGTAGGCCCGCGCGCAGAGCGCACGGAAAACGTTGACTTTTACTGCGAACGCATGCCGGAGTTTCGCTACCGCATGAAGGTGAAGGCGGGGCTGACCGGTTACGCGCAGATTTACGGAAAATACAACACCAACTTTGAGGACAAACTCAAGCTGGACATGCTCTATATCGAGAATTGCTCGATCATGCTGGATCTTCAGTTGATCTTCATGACGTTTAAGGTGCTGTTCATGTCGGAGGAGAGCACCGAGGGGTTTGGAGTGAGCAACCTATCTGACCTTGATCAACCGCGCGACACATGTGAGTTTCCCTTTGCCCCATCGGTAGAGAAAACCGTGCTCAGCCACGTCGCGAAGGTGCCTGTGGCACGCAAAGACAGCGACCCAGAAGCAGAACGGAGTGGAACGCGTATGAAAGGCATTATTCTCGCGGGCGGGCGCGGAACCCGCTTTTACCCGAGTACCAAAGCCATCAGCAAGCAGCTGCTACCTGTCTACGACAAACCGCTGATCTATTATCCGCTATCGGTGCTGATGCTCGCCTCCATCAAGGATGTGCTGATCATCTCAACGCCGGAGGACACCCCTGTATTCGAGCGGCTGCTTGGCAGCGGGGAACGGCTCGGCATGCGTTTTTCCTATAAAGTTCAGCAGACGCCGCGCGGCCTTGCGGACGCGTTCATCTTGGGCGAGGAGTTCATCGGCGATGACCCGGTTTGCCTGATCCTCGGGGACAATGTCTTCTACGGGCAGGATTTGACCGCGACGCTCAACGCCGTGATGAAACGTGAAGCGGGCGCAACCATCTTTGGTTACCCCGTCAAAGATCCGCGCGCGTTTGGCGTGGTCGAGTTTGACGAGAACAATCGCGTGACCAACATAGAGGAAAAGCCGGAGCATCCGAAGTCCAACTACGCCGTGCCGGGGCTTTACTTTTACGACAACCGCGTTGTCGAGATCGCGAAGCACGTCCGTCCTTCAGCGCGTGGCGAAATCGAGATTACGTCTATCAATAACGCATACCTCACGATGGGAGAACTGAATGTTGAGCTGCTCGGTCGCGGAATGGCTTGGCTCGACACGGGTTCACCGGAAGGGATGCTCAAGGCCGCGGAATATGTCGAGGCGGTGCAGTCCCGGCAGGGGTTCTACATCTCCTGCATTGAAGAGATCGCATGGCGGCGCGGATTCATCGATACAAACCAGCTCAAATTGCTTGGCGAAGAGCTGCGCATGACCGACTATGGCCAATACCTGCTGGCACTGGCCCGGGAGGAAAAGGCATGAATATCCTCGTCACCGGCGGGGCGGGGTTTATCGGCAGCAACTTCATCCGCTGGATGAAGAAAAATGCGCCGGAGCATCGCATCGTAAATGTGGATGCGCTGACCTACGCAGGTAACCTCAGAAGTCTACGCGATATTCCGTTGGATGACGGATATCACTTTATTCGTGCGGACATTCGCGACCGCGCGAAGTTGAACGAAATTTTTGATCAGTACGATATCACCCACGTGGTGAATTTTGCGGCGGAGTCGCATGTTGACCGCAGCATCGTAGAGCCGGAGCTTTTTCTCACCACCAATGTTCTCGGAACACAAGCGCTATTGGATACCGCAAAGCAGCACTGGAAGAGCGCACCGGAGGACAAATACAGCCGCGCGTATCGCGAGGGCGTTCAGTTTTTGCAGGTGTCGACCGACGAAGTATACGGCGCGTTGGGCAAAGAGGGAATGTTTACCGAAACAACGCCGCTTGCGCCAAACAGTCCGTATTCTGCTGCAAAGGCGAGCGCAGATCTCGTTTGCCGCGCGTATCACGAAACCTTTGGACTTCCGCTGAATATTACGCGTTGCTCCAACAACTACGGCCCCTATCAGTTCCCGGAGAAGCTCATCCCGCTCATGATTCACAATTGTATGCAAGGCAAACCCTTGCCCGTCTATGGGGATGGCATGCAAATTCGTGATTGGCTGCACGTAGATGATCATTGCAGCGCGCTCTTCACGGTATTGACGCGCGGAGAAGCGGGAGAGATCTACAACATTGGCGGCAACAACGAACGCGCAAATCTCGACATCGTCAAACGCATCATCCATACACTTGGCGCGGGAGAAGAGCTGATCACCTACGTCAAAGACCGACCCGGTCATGACCGCAGGTATGCCATCGACAACACGAAGATTACAACCAAACTCGGCTGGACGCCGTCGTATACATTTGAGGCAGGCATCGTGCAGACGATCGCATGGTATCAAAACAACATGGATTGGCTCGAAGATGTGCTCTCTGGCGCGTATGCGGACTATTATGAGCGGATGTACAACCCTTCTTTTCTATAAGCACTCAATTCAGTGAATATTCGGATACTTATGGATGAATACTCAGATTCTATCGGTGAATAATCACAAATAATTATTGAATAGTCTTGAATAATTCTGCAAATTTATTCTTGTGCGCACGTGACATTACCACGTGCGTACCTTTTGTAGATGCGTAATTCTCGTCATATTTTGGCGCATAGTTAACCAATATAAGCATTTTGTAAAAAAATAAATGCAATGTGTTACATTCGAAATGACTAGTTGAAATTATCTAAATGGTAGTGTAGTATACAATAAGTGAGTGAATATGAACTGGAGTATACGCAGGCGTGGATTACATCATCGTTCCAGAATACATCTCCTGCGTTTTGTTGGCGCTGATTGGCGTCTATATGCTGTTCGACAAAAAATCCAGATCGCTGAAGGAAACGACCTTCCAAATCAGCCTGCTATTTTCGATCATTGCGATCATCAATAATATTATATCGATTTACGCGATCGAAAACGCTGCGCGAATACCGTTGACATTTAACGTTTATTTCAATACGTTTTACTATTTTTCGGTCGCGGTGATGACCACGATGGTTTCCATCACGACCTATGCTACAATGTTTGAAGGGCGATATGACGAACGGCGGTTTAAGACGGCGATCGTTGTTTCGCTCTCTTGGTTTTTTGTGGAGGTTGTGCTGGTTCTGGTCAACCTCGCGACAGGATGGCTATTTTATTTCAACGAAAGCCGTTTATATCAACGCGGCCCGCTCAACGCAATCGGCGTAGTGTATTTAGCCATCGCGGTCATCAATATTGTTCTCTTTGGCGTGCTGGAGCGAAAACGCGTGAAAAAGTCGTTTCGCCTCATCCTATTTATAATGCCCTCAATCGCCGCGGTGATCGGCGTAATTCAATACTTCTTTCCGCAAACGATACTCACCGGCACGATCATCAGCCTTTCTTTATTAACGTTGTTTATCGCTGGTCAGCAGCAGCGCGCGCGCGTTGACGCGCTGACGGAGCTTTCCAATCGGGAAGCATTTTTCAACGATATCAGCCACTTTTGCAAACAAAAAAAGCCATACCACATCATTATTATCGGACTCATCAACTTCAAACAGGTCAACGGACAGCTCGGTCAACGGGCAGGCGATGCCATGCTCTGCGCAGTCGGGACGTTTCTTTCGCATCTCGAGCCGTGTGCTATTGCTTATCGTACCTCTGGGGTGCAGTTTACGCTCGTGGTGCCTAAGATGCGCGAGTGTGAGTACGAGGCGTTGTTTTGCTCCGTCATAGATCGATTTAACCAGACTTGGAAGACGGGCGTTTGCAGCGCGGAACTACGCGCAGTCTTTGCGGACATTCAGTTCCCTGAGCATGCGGCTGGCGTGGACGAGGTCATCGCCTCACTCGAGTATGCCACGCGTCTAGCCAAGCAAGATCCGAACGGGAAGCCGGTTCGTTTTTCCGAGCGGCTGAAAAACCAATTTTCGCGCCGAAATTACGTTATTTCTCAAATGGAGAAAGCGCTCAGAGAAGATCTATTCTTCCTCAACATTCAACCTGTTTACGACATTAAACACCAGTGCTTTACCGGCGGAGAAGTGCTCCTGCGTCTCAATGAAGACAATGGTATGCCGATTTCGCCGGGTGAATTCATTCCGATTGCCATCGAAATCGGGATTGCAACCGAGCTGGGCTTGATGGTCATGGAGAAGGTTTGCAAGTTTTTGCAAGCAAATCAAAACTCGGATATCGGCTGGCTCTCTATCAATGTCTCTTCTCAGCAGGATGAATTTGACGAAACCGTTCATCATTTGGAAATGCTGCTTGAGCAATACGCGGTAGCTCCCGAGCGCATCAAACTTGAGATCACCGAGATGGTGCTGCTGGAGGATCTTGAGCGGGCACACGCGACGATGGACGAGCTCAATCGCCGTGGTATCGGCGTGTACCTCGACGACTTTGGCACAGGTTATAGCAATCTGGTCAACGTCATGACGCTGCCGTTTGAATGCGTCAAAATCGACAAGGGTTTTATCCGAAACATCGCTACGCATCCAAAATCGCGCGGGATGCTGCAAACGTTGATTCTCGGTCTGCGCAGCATGAACGTGATTGCGCTTGCCGAAGGGGTAGAGACCGAGGAGCAAGACAACATTGTGCGAGAGTTAGGGATTGATCGCATTCAGGGTTATTTTTACGCGCGCCCGATGCCGGCGGAAGAATTCGTTTGGCTCATTAACAAACGACGCCCCATCGAAATTCAGCAAGAACACTGAACAACAACGACAATCTAACGCAAAAACGCCGCGAGTTCATCGCGGCGTTTGTTTGTGTATACTGAAGGTTACTTTGATTCAATATTTATAATTTGTTTCAGCCTGCGTCTACCGTGGAAAGCGGCATTGTGAATGTTTCTATCGATTCATCTTTGTAATAGTTGAAATCGTCTAAAACAGGGGAATAAGATGTAATCGAAACCGTGCGATCGACAACATTGAACGTCAGCAGCATAAGGTACCCGTCGCCGCCATTGGGAAGCGCCTGATAATCGACCATGATCGCCTGCACGATGCGGTCCGGTGTTCCATCAGCGTTATCGTCGTACGATTCTTCTACGTGCTTGAGCCCGTGTTTGTGCCCGCAGAGCACATATCGCACGTTTGGATTTCCGGCGACCACGCGGTGCAGTAGAAGTGCGTCGGCAATGTAATCTTCGTCCTTCAGATTCAAGTACCAGTGTGAAACAAGAATTGCCGTTCGGTCGGAATACTGCTTGAGCACACTGTTGAGCCAGTCATAATCCGAAGGTTGCAGGGAATATCCCGTTCCGATGATCATAAATTTTTCATGACCGATGGTAACCAGATCATACCGCCGCCGACCTTCCGCCTCTTCACCGCCAAACGTTGGATACGCGGTGTAATTCTGGTGGCTCATGAACGCATAAAAATTGGTGTAGAAATGTACCATGCCACCGATGTCGTGGTTTCCCGCAATGGCGAACAGCGGCACTTTTCCTATAAACGCATCGAACGCTGTTTGAACATTGCTCCACTCTTTTTCACGCTTCGGATCGTTGACAATATCCCCGGTTTGTAGCACATATTGAATATTGAGCCGTTCGCGATTGTCCACGATCCACTTTGTCATGGTGTTGAGATTTTCCGGATACGTGGAGGCGTAACCCTGCGTGTCGCTGAGCCAAGCGAACGTGACTGGTTTCAGCGCGGGGTCTGGCGTTGGTTCCGGCGTCGCGGCCGGTGCCGCGGATGCCGCCGGTGTGGCGGCAGCGGTCGCTTCCTGCGTGGCAGCGGTCTCCTGCGAGGGCGCGTTTGTCTTGGTGCAAGCGGCGAGGCCGAAAAGCGCCGTGACCGCCGCAAGTACGGCGATCACGCTTGCTTGAATCGGTTTATTGAACCGTGGAATCATTACTGATTCAGCTCGGCAAAAAGCTGCTGCTTGATCTCAAGCACCGCTGCGAGCACTTCCGTTACCGGCACCTGCTTTTTCACCCGTTTGTCGCGCGTGGAGAGCTCGATCATGCCGTCCGCGAGATTGCGGGGGCTGACGGTGAGGCGAATCGGCGCACCGATGAGATCGGCCTCGGAGAAGACGACGCCAGCGCTGACGGCGCGATCGTCGATGATGGTCTCCACACCCGCTTTTTGCAGCGCGGCATAGAGCTCTTCACCGACTCGTTTGGGCTCTTCCTGATCGGCACGGAGCACACAGATTTGCGCTTCCCAGGGGGCGATGCTGATGGGCCAGATGGGACCGTAGTCGTCATGGCTCTCTTCGCAAACGCTCGCGGCAAGGCGGCCGACGCCGATGCCGTAACAACCCATAATGGGGTATTGCAGCGTGCCGGTTTCGTCGAGATACTGCATGTTCATGCTCTTGGTGTACTTATCTCCCAACTGGAAGATGTTACCGACCTCGATGCCGTTGCTGATGTGCAGCGTCGGTTTTCCGCAAACGGGGCAGATGCCGCCGGGGATTGCGCGGGCGACGTCCACATAGTCAACCTTGCCAAAGTCGCGCTCTAAGTTGAAGCCTGTATAGTGGTAGTCCTGCTTGTTTGCACCGCAAACAAGTGCGCCAATGCCCTCAAGTGAGCGATCAAACAGCACGGTGATTTTCCTGGTATCCAACCCCTTTGGCCCGATGAAGCCCGCAACGATCCCGCTCTGCGGCGTGATGATGGCGGAATGAATCTCCGAAGCGATGGTGTTGCGCAGTTTGGTTTCGTGTACCTCCAGATCGCCGCGCACAAACGCGATTACATAGCTGTCGTCCGAATTACGCTGATAGACAACGGCTTTGCAGGTGGCATTGTGGGGCTTATGTAAGAATCCTGCAACTTCCTCGATGGTCGCCATCTCCGGCGTGGGTACGAGCGTGAGCGATTCGGTTGTGGCGAGCGCGGAATTATCGACCACGCTGGCACAAGCTTCGATATTCGCCTTAAAATCGCAGTTGTCGCAGATTGCCAATGTATCCTCGCCTATGGCGGTGAGCAGCATGAATTCATGCGAAACGCGTCCACCCATCATGCCGGAATCGGACAAGACGGCGATGACATTTTTGCAGCCCGCGCGCTTGAAGATGCGCTCGTAAGCCGCATA
>Ga0302293_10000790_pt1 | contig 16305 bp, 14 predicted proteins | sample III_Fen_N2_2_FD_198758 | JGI IMG/M metagenome (GOLD analysis project Ga0302293, IMG submission 198758) | Peat permafrost microbial communities from Stordalen Mire near Abisko, Sweden - III_Fen_N2_2 | ecosystem: Environmental > Terrestrial > Soil > Wetlands > Permafrost | place: Sweden: Abisko...
CACCTTTTGAGTAACGGCACCAGAAACAAGTTCCAACGAATCTACCCACGGTTCAAAATCTTTGCGCTCAATGCGCAACAGATGCCGACCCGCAGACAACTTTCGAAGGTACGCCACAGTGTCTGCGAATTGTACTGAGTCCAAGAAAACCCTAGCGTCTGCGGGCTCAATTTGGATATCAAGAGTCGCTAATGGCAACGCCGAATCAACCGTTAAATGAACGGGCTTCACTTGGACTGCAATTTTGTGAACCAATTCTGGAACCACATTCAAAATGAATTGATCCAATGTTCCTTGCAACTCTTGTTCCTCAGAGATACGCGCGGAACTATCTGCGAACTTCACCAATTGCAATTGCAGAGTGTAAAAATCTTCGCCTAGAAAGTTCGAATGCTTCACCGATCCTTTGATGAGGTAGTCAATCCGTAAACCAGAATCAGGAAGGGTTGATACCTCTTGTAACGAGTCCTGTTGGCCTAATGAAGATCGCACAGCACCAAATACCCGATTTGCATCTTTTTGAGAGATCCCATTGGTGTCGAAACTAGACACAGCAACAGTTGGCAGCGCATGGGAAATGGAATCAGACTCCCCTGCGTACAAACTCATGGCTAAACAAGCGATGAGAAAACAAAAGCACCTTAATCGAACAGGCATGCAATCAAAATAGAAAGTCCTAGGAACTTTGAAGCCATAGATTCTGTTTCAGAACGCAAAACTTAATCCTAACCCAACAGCACCAAGCAACGCAAAGACGCCACCGAAATTTCGATTTGATTTATCCCCATTAAAATTTTCTTCGATTGCATATGCGAGCCCCCCGACCAGAGCCGTTCCCGCACAAATTCGTTCCGCCCAGTGGCGCTTTGAACGAGAACTCTGCGCAACGCTATCTTTCCAAGCTTGCATGGGGATCAACACATAGGAGCGCGTGACATAGCTCCCACGTTGTATATCGATTTTTTCTTGTATCGGCTCAAACCCTTCCGCGGAAACTTGGATGTAATGTACTCCCGCAGAAACGTGTTCAAGCCTTGCAGGAGTAGGTCCAACATCATTTCCATCAAGCTTCACTAGGGCTCGTTCATGCGTTTCTACCATCAATTGTCCAAAAAGAGGCTTCAATTTAACCACCCGCTGCGTGGTATTTCCAGCCACTAACTGCAGCGTGTCATTAAAGGGTTCATAGCCTTGCGCTAGAACTCGCAAAGCCAGATTCCCAGGAGGCAGAAGATGCTTGTCCATTTGCGGCTGCGGCTCGTCCATATTTCCCAAGTACACCATAGCATCAGCGGGTTCCACTGTCAAATCAAGGGTTGCCTGCAATTGCAACGAGTCATTCCACACGGCAACGACTCCAGGTTCAATCAGCAACGAGCTTTCGTATGCAGCAAAGCCCTTCGCAGAAATATTCAGCTGGTGTTGCCCCATCTTAATGCCATCGAGCTTGAGAGGAGTTGATCCCAATAATTTTCCGTCGAGAGATACCATCGCTTGGGGTTGGCAAAAGACCTTGAGCCCTCCGAGCCCAGTCTGCAACGGAATCGTAACTTTCAATAAATCATCAGGAGCAAGAGTCACTGCGCTTGAGCCAACTTGATCATTCAATCGCACATTAATATTATGCACACCGACAACAACACCACGTATCGTCAGAGGAGTAACACCATGCTGAAGCTTTCCATCCACTAAAACACTTGCCCCTGGTGGACTGGTCTCTATCACCATGTCGCCCAAACGTGTTTGGGTTGGTAATCCAAGTACTTCACGACTGCGCACCACGGCCGCTTGGTTTCCCAGCTTACGCGCAACCTCTGGAATCACTTTGGATAGCATTCCGCTAATAGGGCCTTGGTAATCTTGGCTTACCGTAAAAAGAACTTCGCCCGTTTGCACATCGAGCATGCGCGTACTCACAGTAAATACATCGCCACCTAATAGCCCAATGATGCAGGCAACCATGCGATCAACACCCAGCAGTTGGCCGACCTGCACCTGACATTCGCTAGACGTGCAAGCCCCACTCTGTTGAAAGCTCTGCTCTTTTAAAATGGCTTCCATTTGGCTACGTTCCATCACACGAAAAACACCTGTATTAATCAGCTCTGCCCGCAAACGATCCGTTAAAATTCCAGCATCGCTTTTAGAAACTCCGTTTGCCTCAAACTCGCCCACAGCAATAACCGCCTTGGCAGGGCTGGACTCCACAGGATCTTTGGCATACAACAATCCAAATCCAATTACACAAAGAAAACACCACAATCGCATCATGCTCATAATTGCCTCAGCCAACAAATTATCAAAAATGAGCAGGGGTTCAATAATTGTGTGAGCAAAGTCACGTATGCACAGAAACTCGTTCGCGTTGGAAAATCACCCCCAACAGAATTGCACCCAACAGGGTAGAAGCAGCAACAACAAGAAATGCCACCGACAGTTGGCTATGTTGGGCTATTTGTCCACCCAAAAGCATTCCGACTCCAACACCCAAATCAAACGCGGTAAAAAATGTTGAATTCGCGGTGCCTCGTTGATGATGGTCGCCATGGTTTACGATGATCGTTTGCACTGCGGGGAAACTCATGCCGTATCCTAATCCCAAGAAAAACGCACATGTGAAATAGCAAAAAGAAAATGGCACCAAGCCAAGTACAAGAAGGCTTATCGCAGCAACGACACCACCGACAATTCCAACATGAACACACAAACCGCGATCGAGTAATTTACCCGTAAATAAGCGTGCAAGAATAATTCCTACCGCTAGTGCCACAAAAAAGAACCCCGTGTCTGCAATGTGTTGTTCCTTGCCATACATGGATGCGTAGGCCAAAATCATTCCGTAAGATACGGTGATAAACAGCAAAGCAACACCTGAAGGAATTCCCTTGATCAATAAAAATCGGTCGAGGGATATTGCGCGCGACACTTGCGGAGCCTTGCGCGGAGCCTTGATCAAAAAAGCAAGCAACAAACCCAAAACTCCACTTGCAATCGAAGCAATAAACACATTCACAAAAGGTCCATGTTCACTGAAAAGGATTCCGACCATTGGACCAAAAGCCATCGCAATATTCATCGACATACCATAATATCCAATCGCTTCACCTCTTCGCTCACTGGGAGCCAAATCGATGGCAAGCGTATTGCCCGAGGTTGTGATGGTACCCCACACAAAACCATGCAGAAGACGCAACACAAAAAAGCCAGCGATCACAGCAACCCCAAGGTACGCCACCGAAAAAGCAACAAATAGCGCATAGGAAATTAGGTACAAAGATTTTCGCGGAAAATGGTCGATCAAAAAACCAGAAAAAGGGCGCATCACGAGTGCGGCAATCACGTACACCGACATGACTAAACCCGCCATAGCTTTCGAAGCATGCAAGTGTGCGGTCAAATAAATCGGCAGTGTCGGAATCAATAAATAAAAAGCAAAGGCCATTAAGAAGTTGGCAGCAAAAGCGAAGATAAAATCTCGAGTCCAAAGCGGTGGCTTAATCATAAGCAGCAAAAGTAGCTATCGAGATTATGCAATCGACCCATTACCCTCTTCCGTTGCTGTTCTACTTTACCTCTAACTTTCTTTGCCTGCATACAAGGAGCCTTATGCCACTCGTTAAAATTTTGCCTCTTCCTGGTGTAGCGCGAGAGCTAAGGAAACGCTCTATGGCAACCTAGTGAAACGCCTTGGCGCTCTAAGAATCTTAGCAGCTTGGTGAATTTCGCACAGATTTAGTCATATCGATTTTCGACTTGACTTTATCGTTTTACGATAATATATTATTGCATATCAGCAAATATGGAGGCCGATATGACAATACAAAAAGAAGCCCAAGTCCAGCTAGTCAGTCGCATTCTACGCCGCTTATCTGCCTTCTGGCTCTTTGGTGGCCCTTGTGTGATATTGGGTGTATGGATTGCACTCCCTTGGCTTCCTGAATCTATCAAAACAGAGATGTTCCATCACCCCATGGGTCCAGTCACACCTTTGGTTCTCGCAGCTGGTATTGCGGCAAGTATTCCTGGTATTGTGGTTCACGTACTTCTTTTCTTACAACTCATGCGCCTCTTTGGCTTGTGGGAAAAGGGAATCATCTTAGAAACAGCCAATGTGGAATGCTTTTCGAAGCTCGGTAAATTCTATTTACTCAGCGCTGTAATCAATATTCTACAAGAGTCCGCAACATCGTTCGCCCTTACTCTGGGTTTGCCCCGCGGTCACCATTCTATTTCAATCGGATTTGATACCAACCAAATTCAGACCTTTGCGATAGGACTATTCTTGTGGCTTACAGCCTTTGTTCTGGAGCAAGGCCATCGCATTAAACAAGAGGCAGACCTTACGGTCTGAGCCATATGCCCATTCAAGTCAATTTGGATTTTATGATGTTGAAGCGCAAAATGAGGCTTAACGAACTTGCGACACGCATTGGAATTACCGAGGCGAACTTGAGCATTCTAAAGACAGGGAAAGCAAAAGCGGTGCGCTTCGGAACCCTTGCAGCGCTTTGTCGCGAACTCGATTGCCAACCTGGCGAATTACTTGAATATATTCCTGGATCCGACGAGGCTGAACATGCAGAAGATTAATTCACTCTTTTATCCATTATTCATTGTGTGCTCGATCACATTCAGCTCTGCGACCACTCTTGCGGAATGCAAAGCATGGCAAGCACAAACAACATACGCGTCTCAAGAAGGCTTTTTGCAAATCTTTTTGCAAGCCATGCGCGAAGGAAAAACGCACTCGGCATTATTGACTCCAGACATCCTTAATCCACTTTCCAATCAAATCCACACTTTGTTTCCTTTGCAAGACACTCGTAGCATTCAGTTGATCGACTCGGTGCTCACTATGGAATTCAACGGACCCGTTTCTGTGAAGGTTCCAGGCACTTGGCGCCAAGCAACTCTCACTATGTCACCCGAAGTTGTGTTCATTGTACATCCAATTCTAGGACCCATTGGTGCGCCTTACGCCGGCGTTGAATTTGAGATTGTCAAAGGTCAAGTAACCCTTGAGTTCGGATGGCTTGCGCGCAAGATTCAAGGAATGCCAGCAACGATGCAAGGCAAACACCTACGCTATTGGAGCGACGATGCTCATGCTCAATCTACCATTAGCCTTGAACAGGTTCAAACCTTTGCTGCCAAAGACATTTCCATACAAGAAACACCCACTCAGATCTCGATCGCCTATTCGCCCACAGACACGATTCGTTACACGGATTCTAGCGCTCATTACTTTGGAATTGACTTGCATTGGAGTGGCGACTCTCTCTACACTCCAGAACACAAATGGGTTCACGATGCACGCACGGTAGAAAGTTTACGAGCTGTGCACAAAGAATTCCACAAGATTCTTACCAAGACCCAAGGCCACGCCGCTCTAGTCCTTACGAACGCATTGATCTATCAGCTCGAAGTGCATCGCGGGAGTTTAAGCAAAGGATTTTCTCTCCAAGAGTAATCTGGTTATAATTGTCCTATGTCACGATTCGCTGTATGTCCTCATTGCGGTGCTGAGCTTAAGCCAAGCGCGGTAGGCTGCCCTGAATGCGGTTCCGATGAAAGCACTGGTTGGAAATCAGCAGCCATGTTTGAGCACCCCGATGTGGCTCCCTTTGATGAAGATGATTATCGCACTGCATTCGAAAAAGAATTTGGGAAACCCAAAGTCAAAAAAGAGAGCGGCCTTGCGTGGAAAGGCCTCGCGGCCGGAACTTTGCTGCTTGCGCTTATTTTGCTGAAATTATTTGGAGTGGCCAAGTGACCTGGCTTTTTGATTACGACCTTACTTTATATGGACACGATGAAGCCGATGTATTGTGGAGTCTTGACCGCAATATTACTCGTTTTTTGATGCAACGCTTTGCTTGGTCAGAGGCAACAGCAGATGAATTTCGGAAAGGGTACTGTGCGCAATTTGGAACAACCCTCGGTGGTCTGCGCGCCCTGCACGGCGTGACACCAACCGAATATTTTGATTTTATTCATGCGGGAGAAACCCTTTTACAGCCTAAATTCGAGCCTTGGCGTCGCGAACTTTTGCTTGCTCTTCCAGGCACACGTTGGGTGTTCACCAATGCTCGTCGCGATTGGGCCGAACGTGGTTTACAGTCTATGCAAATCCAAGACTGCTTTGCGGGAATTCTAGATATCGAATCCTTTGCATGGGATTCTAAACCAAGCCCCTCGGTATATGCGGAAGTTGAAATTCGCATGAAAGAAAAAGGCTCGCAATTGATTTTGTTAGACGACAAACCCGACAACCTGCAACCCGCACTAGCACTAGGGTGGCGAACAGTTTTGGTGCACCCGCAATGCGAACAAATGCAAGTCGAGTGCACGGCAAAAATAAAGCACCTTGTTGAACTTCCACAAATATTTTCAAAACTACTTACCGAATGAATTATGGATATTAAAAATCCATATTATTTATTTGTTGCAGGAGAGCCTTCGGGCGATCGACTCGGTGAATCGTTAGTGAAGCAAGGCACCGCGCAAGGCCTGCGCTGTATGGGTTCGGGCGGGCCATGGATGCAAGCACAAGGGCTTGAGACAATTATTCCTTTTTATGATATGGGAGTTTCTGGATTCCTCGATGTGCTTCCACGCATTTTCACCTTACGCAAGCATTTACAAGCGCTTCTATCCGCGTTAGAAAATCCGTTGTGCAAGGCTCTTGTGTGCATTGATTATCCGGGATTTAATATTCGCTTATTCAAGCACGCAAAGCAGCTAGGCAAACCTGTTTTTTGGGTTGCTCCACCTCAAATTTGGGCATGGAAATCCAAGCGTGGAAAAATTTTTGAAGGGCAATTGGTGCACGTACTCTTTCCCTTTGAAGCCAAGCCCTACCTAGACGCAGGGGCTTCGGTGGTACAAGTGGCTCACCCATTACTCGATTGCGCACAAGTGTCCGAAATAAATTCTACCGCTAGACACATCGCGATTTTACCAGGCAGTCGCATTGCCCAAGCAAATCGAAATTTGCCTATGATGCTTAAGCTTGCAAAACTTGCTTGTCACAAGGGAGAAGCGATTGTTGTACTTACTTCAAATGCAGAAGTTGCGCAACAAATCTGCGCAAGATTTAAGAACGTTGAGATTCGAAATATTTGCAATGAAGCAACAGCATTCGATGATGTACGATGTGCAATATGCGGTCCAGGAACTGCATCCCTCGATTTAGCTTTGCGAGACATTCCAACCATGGTCGTGAGCCGAATTGATGTGCTCACCTATTGCATTGGGCGCTTGCTTCTGAAAATTCCGAGTTTTGTGCTGCCAAATTTGCTGCTGCAAGAAAACTGGATGCCCGAACATCTTGTCCCTGCATTGCTTGGCATCCCTTCTGCGTCAAGCTTGCACACGTGGGTGAATGAATGGAAAAACTGCTCTACTGAAAATGCTAAAGCCCGATCAGCGTCCTTACGGATGGTGCTGACCGGGCCGTCGTTGTGTGGGGAATTTTCTCAGTTCATCCAACGCAATACATAGATCCCATTTGAAAGTGGAAGCGAGATCATTTCGTTAAACCGAACCGACTGTTCATGAACCTTTGCTCCATCGGTTTTGAATACTTGCAGATGTCCATCCATAGGACTAACCAAGCTTGCATTCCCCATGCTGTTGAACAGCACGAACCTAGTCTGCATCATGGCTTGCGCACCAGAAAGCACAAGGGTTGACGAGGTAGAGGAAGTAATCGTGGAACTTGAAGATGGACTCGTCGTTGTGGCAGCACTGGAACTAGAAGCAGCAACACTTGAAGATGATGCTTTGCTAGAGCTTGATGCGACAGTGCTGGAACTCGGTGACACAGCTACACTTGAGCTTGATGCTGCGACGCTAGATGAGCTTGCCTTCACGCTTGACGATGACGTGGCTACACTGGATGAACTCGCGGTGGAACTAGACGACATTGCAAGCCAAATGTAAGGCGGGGGAATTGTGACTTCAGGCATTGGGGCTGTAAGGTTTGCACCTTGGGCTGCATCCGCAACGACATCATTATCTACGAGTCCATAGAACACACCTTTGCTTGCTGTGACGCCATAAAGCTCAGCATCACCAAGCACTTGGGCTGTTCCCGAAAGATTGGCCGAACCAAATGGTAACGCAACTCCACCAAGCACCGCATTGCCCGAAACCGTTAGGCCTTGTGCATTTTGATTTGTGGTCACAGTAGCCCACCCCTTCACTTGTCCATAACCAGAGATGGTACCTGTGTTCAAGTATGCATGGCCAGAAATTTTTGCGTTGTCTTTTACCACTGCGCTACCGGCAACGATTGCAGTGTCTGTGATGATTGCGCTACCCGATACCATTGCGTTGTCTTTTACAGTGCCTCGCCCAAGGATTTGAACACTGCCGGAAACATTCGCACTGCCCAGCACGCGCGCCAATGGACCTACGTATACAGTAGAAGCAACCGTTGCAGAGTTGGCGACGAAACCACCACCGTTCGCCCAGACTTTTCCTGCGATGCCAGTCGTCGCGAAAGCAGTGGCTTGCGCTCCTTCAGGCTTTGCACCATCGACTTGCACCATCCAAGGATAACGATAGATAGTGTAATAGAACTGATCCCAAATGATTAAATGCCGATTGGTTGGTGTCGCAGAAACCACCATGAACACTTGCTCCGTAGCCTTTGGAGTCACACTCATTGTCCCCATTGCACCAGAGAAAGGGCCCACGTAACGGAAGGTCGGAGTCGCGGAGCTAGTGTCAACGACGGCAAAGCCATAGTGCCAATTGGAACCAGGGAGAGAAACGCTATCAGGATCGTTCAATAAAGTTTTTTGCCAATTGGTCACATTGTTTTTGGTTTGTACAACACCTTGGAATTGCACTGTGATTGGAGTTGTTGGCGTTGTTGGATAGAGACGCACAATGTTGTTCGCATAACGCTGCGGTGCCATTTCAAAAGGAACCACGTAACGATGATTTGCTGTGTCTAATGGATTTAATGCGATCTGTTGCAAGCGCAAAAATTCTTCAGGGCGATTCTCCCACCAAGCTGCGCGGTATACAGCACCATTACTAAAGTCTGCACGAGCCATGCGGAGTGCGAAGTCGCCCCAAACATCGCCAAGCTGACTAAAGCTCCAGCCCTTGTTGCGCATCAGCGCGCGAATTGGATCATCATCATTGGCAGCAGTAGAACCAGGTGCCGGCGTCAATGAAGACATCCATAAGTTGTTCACCGTGCTCATACCACCTTGATGCTCTTTGAGATATTCCAAGAACTGCCAGTCGCAATACATGAAGCGCGAATCATCCCAATGGTACTGAGCTTCGCGAACCGAAAGCTCGGAGCAATGGGCAATCGCAGGGAACTCTTGATGGGCCATCCAGTTTGCGTGAGCTTCGTGGATTGGGCCACCTCCCGTGGTGCGATTCTGAAATGCGCTGGTGCCGAATTGCAGGGTGTGCGTGAACTCGTGAGAGATTCCCCACGTGTTGGTAGACTGGTCGGGTGCAGCTTCAAAGTAAGGGCCATTCTCATCCGAGCTGGCCGAAAGTCCCCAATCCCCGATGTACACGTTCACTTTGTACTTAGTCGCATCGTTTGCATAAGGGGCTTGAAATCCGAGCTTCGTTACATGGTCTACATAGCTCGCCTCAAGATTGGTGAGCATTGTCTGTGCGCTTGCTTCGGAGTACGCAACGCCCGCTGGGGTTTTGTCGTTCCACCAAATTGCGAAATGAGTCGAGGTTGATGTGTGGGAGTAGCCAGTTACTGCACGCAGGTTGTAGGTCTGTGCACTCGCTACACCAGCAAGCAAAAGGCTTGCGAGAGCAACTTGGGCAAATCGTGAAATGATGGTCATGCAAATTCCTCTTTATGGGCACTGAAATATGCAGACAAACTAATCTGCGAAAAAGAGGCATCAGGAAAAGCACGCAACGAAAGCGTGTAAAAAGCGTGGAAGTTAGCCTATGATCGTGTAAAAACTAAATTGAAATAAGCGAAATACTCAAAACTCATAAAAATCTTTCTATCCGTAAGAACTCCGTATTTACTTGCTTAAAACGATTGTTTTGCAATTCACTACGCCTCCCCTTGGATCTAAAAACGTGTAAAGATAAACACGACTTTGTAAACGTTAGGACTCCGCATGGCAACGAATTAGATTATTTTATCTGCATGGTATCCCAAGTCTTTCCGCGCATTTTTGAGTACGATGACTATCGCCGTTTCTTGGAAGATTTTTTCCAAGAGCAAAAAAAAATGCGTGCTACTTTTTCGCACCGATTCTTTGCTCGCAAGGCGGGGTTTACTTCTTCTTCATTTTGTTTAAGCGTTATTAAAGGCCGCTTCAACCTATCGCACGTAGCCACCGAAAAGGTTTTGAAAGCTCTCGAATTGGACAATCGGCAAAGTTCTTTTTTTACAGCCTTGGTTCAATACAATCAAGCTAAGCAAGCAACAGAACGTGAAGACGCTTGGATGAAGATTCAAGAGTTGCGGCGTGCAGTTGAATTTCAAGGACTCGCTGTTCCACAACATGGATATTTTTCGCACTGGTATTACCCTGTACTACGAGAATTAATTACACACCCTCAATGGAAGGGAGATTTTATTCAATTGGCGCGCTGGGTTACCCCTACGCTGTCTACCGAAGTTGCGCGTGCTGCAGTGCAAGATCTTCTTGATTGGGGGATTGTCATCAAGGATCCGCAAGGCCGGTACGTTGCTTCTTCACCTTTGATTCATGGTGAAGGCGTTCCTCCCATGTCGCTCCGGCAAATTCGGCGCGAATATTTACAAAATGGAATCGGTGCACTAGATGCACTTCCACCATCGCAACGCTTTGCCACCTTTACTACCTTGGCTATGAGCGAGAATACCTACGACTATACGCTGCGAGTACTAGATGATGCGCGTCGCAAAATCATCGCTCGCGCAGCAGGGGATGCCAAGGTTGAAAAGGTGTATGAAATGGTGCTGCAACTCTTTCCACTAACCAAGCGAATTTCGGGAGATGAATCATGAAAAGATTCCTGAGCCTAGCTTGTTCACTAGCTCTGATGTTTGCTTGCTCTGACAAGCAGCATGCAGGTGGCGTGACTGATATTGGAAACTCAGTTGCTGGTATTGTGGTAGACTCTTCGGGCACTCCTGTGAAAGGAGCTCGCGTGTATTTATCATCCTATCAGTTGAAGGACGATGCAACGAGTAGCCTTGATACACAAGGGGTTACAGCCGATTCACTGGGTCACTTTCATTTTGATCACGTAGCTCTGGGTGCGTGGGTTTTGCATGGAATAAGCGCAAACGGAACTGCCGCTCTTCAACAATTTGAAATGAAAGCAAATGGCGTAGATTCGGAAACGCTTGCACTCAATTCACTCTCGGTGCTGCGAGGCCGCATTCTTGATACGACCGGCATTCTACGTGCATTTATCCCTGGCTCTGGAAACCTTCCCATAGCCATTTCAGCGCAAGGATTTTACCGATTAGATAGCGTTCCACGTGGTGATTTCCGCTTGTGCATAAGCAATGGAAGTGCGGTATGGTGCGTTTCTATCCAAACCAATCGAGGCGCAGATACGCTTGACTTAGTGGATCTCCATACGCAAACAGACTCAACACTTGCACCCATAAATTACGCGGTAGATAGTCTGCCCAGTTATTATTTGGGTAAAGATTTTTCCCACGTAAAATTTGGTAAGGGAACGCAAGACACAGCGAAGGCTTTAGTTGCTGGTTGGACTTATAGCGACTCCATTCGAATAAGCTGGCAAGGATCAGAACCAAGCCAGACCTTGCTTGGATTCCCTTTGGCGGTAAAGCTCACGAGCGCGAGCATTGATTTTTCTCACTTTCAAAATTCAGGTGCCGACGTTCGAATTATGGACACCGCGAATCATTTATTATCCTATGAAATCGAGCAGTGGGATAGCGCAAACGGAAAAGCCTTGCTCTGGGTTCACTTGGATTCCGTGCCCAAGCTAACCTCTTCGGTACGCCTTTGGATTGTAGGTGGAAATAAACTTGCGAATACACAAGCAACCGTGACGCCAGTTTTTAGTTCAGCAAACGGCTACGCAGCGGTTTACCATTTTGCGGAATCTGCATTAGATTCGGGAACAACGGTACATGATGCAACTCCGCTATTACGTAATGGCACCATGGCACAAAAATCATTTGGCCGCATGGGCGCCTTGGGTGCAGGGCTCGAATTCAACGGCGATTCGAACAGGGTTGAGCTTGGCTCTTGGGATCCATGCGCGGGTGATTTTAGCGTAAGCCTATGGGTGAATTGGAAAGGCCCCAACGGACAACATCAGATCATTATGGCAAAGCGCAATTCTTGGGATAGCTCGCAAACACGTTGGCAATGGCACTACGACTATTTAAACCAATCTTTCGCATCATACCAAATTGCCTTTGAGGCTCCAAAATTCACAAATGCTAATGTCCCTAAAAATACTTGGTCTTTCTTGACTCTAGCGTACTCTGCAACAACGGACTCAATTCGAATGTGGGTAGATGGAGCACCGGTTGATTCAGGCCACATCTTTGTGCCAGGTGTGGCGGTAACATCATACTTACGCTTAGGCGGATCCGATGCGGGCGAGTCATGGAATGGCGCCATGGATGAGGTAAGAATCGAAGATGTGGTGCGATCAGAAGACTGGATTCGCCTCTCGCACGTAACTCAAGCAAAAGCCGCCGGTCTTTAATATCATTCATGAAGCTATTTTTGCTGCGTTCGCCCTAACAGGCATTCATTCGGGCAAAGGAAGCTTCATGGATAGTTTTCGCGTTTCTGGTGGTGGCCCTCTCGATGGAGAGGTCGAAATTTCTGGCGCTAAGAATGCCGTGCTGCCCATGATGGCTGCAGCCCTACTCGCAGAGGGCGTTTCACAGATTTCCAACGTGCCTCATTTGAAAGATATGAAGACCATGTCGGATTTAATGCGCGTAATTGGATGCCGCATTTCGGGCAGCGAACATCATCTTCAAATTGATACGCGCGGCGCAAATCACCTTGAGGCTCCTTATGAGCTGGTGAAAACCATGCGAGCCAGCTTCTATGTACTTGGCCCACTTACCGCACGCTTTGGACGATCACGAGTTTCTTTGCCCGGTGGTTGTGCATGGGGGCCTCGCCCCGTAGACCTTCATTTACAAGGCTTAGAAGCCTTAGGCGCTACAATTAATGTTACTCATGGCTACGTTGAGGCTCTTTGCGAAGGTCGATTAAAGGGCGGAACATTTCACTTTCCCATTAGTTCTGTAGGTGCGACAGCAAACGTTCTGATGGCAGCCACACTCGCAGAGGGAACCTCGGTTCTGCACAATTGCGCGGTGGAGCCCGAAATTGATGCGACGGTTGACTACTTGCTAAGCATGGGCGCGCAAATTGAAGGACGCAGCACACGAACCCTTACCATTCATGGGCAAAAGGAACTTCACCCTGGTCAAGGGCGCACCATTGCCGATCGAATTGAAGCGGGAACATTCCTTGCTGCAGCGTTAATTACCCGCGGCCGAGTGAAAGCCACGAAGACTGACCCCACTCACCAAGGTGCACTCCTTGATGTGTTTCGTCGCATGGGCGCAAAGGTCACTTGCGGTCCTGATTGGATTGAGGTTGACGCTCGCAACACAACAATCAAACCCGTCGATATTATCACGCAGCCATTCCCTGGATTTCCCACGGATATGCAAGCTCAGTTAATGGCTGTGCTCGCAACTGTACCAGGCGTTTCAGTAGTGCAAGACACTATTTACAATGATCGTTTTATGCACGTCGCTGAGCTTGAACGCTTGGGCGCAGACATTCGCATGAAGGGTGACACAGGGGCAATCCATGGTGGTGGCAAGCTTTCGAGCGCCCCCGTAATGGCCTCGGATTTACGCGCAAGCGCGGCTCTTGTGCTCGCAGCCCTTGTAGCAGAAGGCACCACAGAGATTTCACGCATTTACCATTTAGACCGTGGCTACGAAAATTTTGAGGCCAAGCTCACGGCACTTGGCGGACATGTTGAACGCGTGCTAAACCAAGGTGCGTGAGTAAACTACAGCTGAAAGCGACTAACAATTTTTTGCAAGTCGTTGGCTGAGGCGGCAAGCTGATCTGCATTTTTCTGTACAATCTCAATTCCCTTGCGAGAATTTGCCGCATCGGATTCTAGGCCTGCAGAGTTCAGGGCGATTTCTTGAAGACCTGTTGCACTGTCACTTACATTGCGAACAATGCTTTCTGCAGCTTGGTTCGCTGTTGCTCCTGCCTTGGACACTTCCTGAATCGTTTTAGTTTGCTCTGCGACAGCGCTTTGAATCATACTCGAACTATTCGCAATTTCTTCGATGGTCTGCGAAATAGATTCTAATGCGTTCACGGTTTCTTGCGTTGCACTTCGCACGGCTTGAGCTTGGTTCGCAATGGTTTCTGTTGCTGCTGCTGTTTGTCGCGCAAGCTCTTTGACTTCGCTAGCAACGACAGCAAAACCTTTTCCGGCTTCACCAGCAGTGGCAGCTTCAATGGTGGCATTGAGGGCAAGCAAATTTGTTTGCTCGGCAATATCGCGAATAACATCAACAACCTTTGAAATTTCAAGTGCTGATGCATCGAGCAAAACGATAGTGGCCTTGGCCTTGGTTGCTTTTTCACTACCAGACATGGTCGCACGCACCTCTGTTAAGCAGCGAGCCTCTGTGCTCCGCAATGATGAGCTCAATTCTTCCATAGCAGAAGCAACCGTGGACACCATCAATTCCATTTCGTTTGCGCTTACAGAAATACTCTTAACCGACACGCTTGATTCTTCAACAGCAGAAGCGACGCTTTGGGCTCGAAGGCTTGCGCTCTTTGCTGATTCCGTAATCCCAGTGGCTTGCCGCGAAAGCTCTTGCGAGGATTGATGAACCAAATCGGTAGTGGTAGCAACGGCGCGAATTAATTTGGTCTGCTCATCCAAGAATTTATTGAACAGCGTTGCCATGGTTCCAAATTCATCTTGACTCGACACCGCTATTCGCCTCTTCAAGTCAGCCTCTCCGCGAACTAAATCTTGCAAAGCGGAGGTCATGTCGGTTAATGCACGACGAATTGCACTAACTATTGAAAACCCAAAATAGATCACAAAAGACAACATCAAGATTGAAAATATTGACGCGGCAATTACTTCGAATTTTGAGGAGGCCGCCTGCGCAATTCGATCTTCGGCAAACAATTTCTCTTGACTTGTATTGAGTTCATTCAAATCGTTCAATAAATGGGCAAAGGTTGGATTGTATTGCGAAACAAGAATTTCTTGAGCAGCGGCAAGATCTGCATGGAGAACGCGGTCAATCGTCAAGGCTGCTTTTTCGCGCATCTGTGCAACTGTTTTAAGTGCATTCTCAGCACTCAGTTTTTGAAGTAGCGTATCCGTTGCCTTGTTAAGAGAATCGTGACGATTGACCAATAACTCGATGGAATCTGGGTTGTGTTCGCTACTCAAAATAAACAGGGTTGCTTGCTCCTTAGTAACCATTTGAATAATGGCAAAGGTCTTGGCATTTGTTTCTGTAGACTTATCAAGCATTCTCCCCAAGTTACTTGTAAGGCTTGAGTTGATAAAAATAGAGGGGAGTATAACTAGAAAGACAGAAGCCACTGCGATCACAACAAGCATCTGCAAGCGTCGAATTACGCTTAAATTATTGAGAGCGAACATCCATAACCCCTTATTATTTTAACGCGGACACACTTAATCCAATCACGATTGAGCCGATAACCTTTGAGCCGTCAAGAACAGGAATCGAGAACTGTATCGATTGCTTTCCGGTTGATTCATCCATTTCCACATCACCAATCCATGTTTTGCCTTTCATGGCTTGATCGTGTTTGGGTTTTCCGGCGTGGCTCCAGTTTGTCGTTTTTGCAAGGAAAGCAACCTTGGTGCCATCGGAACCGCTAACAAATATTTCATCCACTTCGGGCGTTTGTTTCGTCTTCAAATACACGGCCAACTTATTCTTGGTGAGAGCCCTGACTTCAGGACTTAAAATTGTGAGCTCCTTCCATTTTTCTTGAGTCATATCCTTGGTAGGAGCCGCGTTATATGCTTTGACTTCAGATACGACCGTTGCATCGGTTGAGAGATTAGACATAGCCGCAATCATCTTGTCGACCTTTGTTTTTACCTCTGCCGAAGGGGGTGTAGCAAAGCATGTGCCTGCAATTAATAATGCTGTAGCCATTGAAATGAAGAAACGCATAGAACCTCCTGGTGTTGACTAGTTGTGCGAATTGTCTCAATTCTTACAAGCGCTATTCAAGTATCGAATTTTTTTGC
>Ga0302293_10000793_pt1 | contig 16287 bp, 19 predicted proteins | sample III_Fen_N2_2_FD_198758 | JGI IMG/M metagenome (GOLD analysis project Ga0302293, IMG submission 198758) | Peat permafrost microbial communities from Stordalen Mire near Abisko, Sweden - III_Fen_N2_2 | ecosystem: Environmental > Terrestrial > Soil > Wetlands > Permafrost | place: Sweden: Abisko...
GACCGATTTGACAAAGACAGGGTTAACCGCTCTACGGGATACCGGCTCGACGCGTCCGGAAAGGCCGTGAACGCAGCCCGCGTTCTCAATCAGCTGGAAATGGGATCCGTCACGGTCGTCGTTCCGCTCGGGACCGAAAACAGTCAGCTTTTTTTTGATCTCGCCGCGCAAGATTCCCTTCGCGTAGTTTCAGTCCCTGTTCCCGGGCGTATTCGCTATTGCTATACGCTTCTGGAAAGCGGAAAGGGATCCGGCTCCAAAAGCGTAACCGAACTCGTGGTGAGCGAAGAAGCAACCCCCGCGGATTACGCATCGATTGCCGACACTCTCTGTTCCCTGATCTCCGAAGAGCTTTCAGGGGCGGACGCTTTGCTTCTTGCGGGAAGTTGTCCTCCTTTCTGGCCGGATAATCTTCTGTCCCGAATCTGCGGGATTGCGCATCAGAATTCTTGTCCCGTAATGGTTGATTTCCAGGGAAAAGACCTCGAGGTGGCCATTTTGGAATCCTGTCCTGAAATCATCAAAATAAACGAAGAAGAGTTTACGGCGACCTTCAGTCTTCCTTATCCTCTTTCGGAAGAAGAACTTGAGCGCGAACTCGCCCTTCGAAGCATGACGCTGAATAATATCATCATCGTAACGCGAGGCATGAAGGATACTTTTGGCGCAAGTTCGGGCGTTCTCTCCCGCGAAAGCGTGGAAGCGGTCAGCGCCTTGAACACAATAGGCTGCGGCGACGCGTTTTCTGCGGGATTTCTCATGTCCTGGCTCAACGAGCAGAATATCCAGAACGCGCTCGCCAAAGGAAAATGGTGCGCGACGAGGAACACTTTCAGCCTCCGTCCGGGTTCAATTATTGATTGAAAGGCATCCAGGGAGTATAGTGATCCACATGAAAAAATTCGCTGTTGTATTTATTTTGGCGTTTTCGCTGCTTTCAAATCTCATGGCCGCATCGTATTTACTGGATTCGCGCAAGAGTATCGACCTTTCCGGTATCAAGAAGATTCGGTTTGAGCTCGATACGCCGAACGGCGTGATGTCTTTTTCAAGCGTTAAGCAGGACTATTTTTTTTCCAGCGGAAGTTCGGGTAATCTCGTGCTTACCCTTGAAGGATCGGTTTCGTCCAGCGACAAGCGCGCGGTGTCCGGTCTTTTTTCGGATAAGGGAGGAGACACCCTGACTATACGCCTGTGCGAGAAAGGCTCGTTTTATCTTTTTCTTGCGCAAGGCGGAACCGCGCATCTGAGCGCGCTTATTCCCGCAGACTATAGCGGTTCGGTGGAAATCGCCGTTTCATCCGGTTACACAAAAGTGTCCTGCCTGTCGGCTCTTTCCCTTGACGTGAAATCAAGTTCCGGAGACATTGACGGGGATTCTATTCTTTGCAAGGAAGACCTTAGCGTAAAGGCTTCTTCCGGAAATATTAAAATTGGCAGCGTGGTCGCTTCGGACGCGTCGATTTCATCTTCGTCCGGAAACATCGAAATAGGCGAGCTTGCGTGCAAGAAATCTCTTTCGCTTCACGCATCATCCGGCCGGATCACGGCCCGCAATCTGGCAAGCGATACCTTTTCCGTTACTTCGAGCACGGGGAAAGTTTCGTTGGACGCGCTTGTCGCGGAAAAATCCACCGTGAAAGCCTCATCCGGCAACGTAACGATCGGCAATTTGACGGGTGAGCTCAAGTGCGACCTTTCTTCGGGCGACGCGAACGTGAGCGCTCTTGTCCTTGACGGGCCTATCGATATCGAAAACAGTTCCGGAAATATCACCCTTTCGCTGCCTTCGCGTTCTGCCTTTACCGCGAGTCTCCGAACCAGTTCGGGAAAGATACGGAACGACTTTGCGCTTGTCGGTAACGTTGCCAAAAACGATGAGCAGTCAATGGCCGGCGACGCAAACGGCGGCGGAGCGATGATCCTGTTAAAAGCCTCGAGCGGCGATATCAAAATGCAGAAATCGCCAGAGTAGCCTCGACCGACCGCGCGAAAAGAGAGCGTTCGTTTTTGTCGAGAAGGCTTGTCGAATAGAGCGCTTTTTCAAAAAGCGTCGCTGCCTTGACCAGATCGCTTTCCGCGGCGGGAAACGTGCGCGAAAGGATCGTCGCGTATTCAAACGGCGCCCAGGCGGGACTGTATGCGATCCCGCGAGCGTCGCCCCAATCCACTATCCGCAAAAACTGTTCGGTGAGCTTTCCGATCTCTGTTTTCTTTTCGCGCGACTTTCCCGGGCGAATCTTTTCCTTTATGGATTTTTCGTAATCGGCGCGCGAATGTGTCGCCGCAGTTTTCACGCGCGCGCCCCCGGGCCCGAATGAACCGATTCGCCTGATTATCGACATTGCAAAGTCCCGTGCGGAAGCGAAAAAAAGTTTTGCGTATTTCCGCAGTTTTCCCTCTTTCAGGAAATTTCTGAACTCTCGCTTGAAAAAAGATCCGAATAAAAACCATAATGCGCCGGCAAAAATTGAAATCAGAATCGCATACTTGAAAAAAAGATATATCCATGTCAGGTCCCATGCGCTGTTCGGCGCGTCACCGAGAAGATCCTTAAGCGATTCCATCGGAGGCTCATCATTGTTGCCCAGTTTCATTTGATCGGTTCGCGGACCCTTCGGCGACAGCCATGCCATGAATCGCTGAAGAAGCCCAAGCAGAAACAGGAAAGGGGTAGGGGGTAAAATAGATTTATCCGCGGAAAGAAGAAGCGATATCACCGCGCATATCAAGAGGAAAAGTAAAGCGTGTCGGAATCTCTTCGCCGATAGGGAAAACGTGGAGCCGAGTCCCATACCTGCGAATATTTGCTCATCCCGATAAATGACGAATAAAATGCATGCAATAAACGCAAGGAAGTAAAAAAGGACGATGAATATAAGACTGATGACAGTCAGCCGCAGGCCGAACGCGCATAATATAGTGAGCAGGATAAAAAGAATGACGGAGGCGGTGAGCGTTGCGGATTTGACCCGTTTGAGGTCGGACATGACATTGGACAATAAAAAACCGTCGTCATTCAACGTCGCGCGCAACTCCCGGCCTGATTTATTTTCCAGGCTTTGCAAAAGAAATTCGCGGGACCGCAGGAATTGGGCGATAGTTTCCGACCAGATCCATTGCACGACCAGACATACGAGCATCAATATTCTTTCGGGACCCGGATTGGCCCGCGCGGGAAACTCGCCTTTGTTGAGCAGGATAAAGATTCCCCAGGCTGCGAGAAAAGTAAGAATGAGTGCCTGAAATTTTGCCTTTCCCCCGAGTCTTTCGGCATGAAAAATCTCGGTAAGTGAAGCGGCGACGATTCCGCTGCAAATCATCACTGTCCAGAAAAGTATTCCCGCGGGAGGAAGAAAGGGAAGGCGATCATGGAATACCGATATGACCGACGCGAGGAAAAGGCAGGGGAAGGCGAACGAGAAGAGACGGTTAAACGATCGCTTCATGGACATACCCCGAGATTTTGCGAAATGGAATTCGCGATACGGGCGGCGTCGGCCCGATGCGGAAAAAACGGCTGCCGGAGGGAATTGCATAGAGAGCCCTCGCGAGAAGTTCTCCGCCGTCTTCGGCGTCCGACATCGATATGCGCGCGAGGATATCGAGAATGCACTCGCTTTGCGAAGAGCCGACCCTGATAAACAGCTGGTCAGAACCGCCTGAAGCAACGCCGCTTGACGCGAAACCGCATTGCTGTTTCATCAAGGCCGCGTTTTCAATAATCGCCGCAGCGACTTCTATCGCGGACTCGGCGAGGGAATGCCGCAAATGAAGCGGATAGTCGCTTGTCGAAAGCGAAAGGAACACGAAAACCGGACAGTTCAGCGAATCCTGATATTCGTTCGTGAAAAGTTTGCCGAACCGGGCTGACGATTTCCAGTTGATTCTCTTAAGTTCGTCGCCCGGGACATAGTCTCTCACCGACCGGTAGAGCGTAACGTCCTCAAACCTGGTGTCGCGCAGAGAAATGGAGCCTTGAGGAATTCCGGAGTCGTACGAAAGCGAAGCGTCGACGCGGGCGGGCCGCACGAGGATTGCGCAGTTGTCCTTTATGGTTTTCTTGAAGGGAAAAAAACCGAGCGGATCGCTTGATGCGATTTGAATCGGACCAACGGCGTATTGGCCCCGATGGTTCCCGACGATAGCGTAGCGCAGCGTGCGAGTTTCGTGCGCCCCTAGCTCGAAAAGCCAGCGTCCGTCTTCCGCGGCAATGGAAAGCTCTCCGGGAAAATCGGTGAGGAGGCACGCGGAAACGGGGAGAAATGAGTCATTGACTATCGTGACGGAGAGTTCGAGACGGTCGAATCGCGCAACTCTCAGTTCGTGAATCGATCTGGTGGCGGTGAAACCCGACTCGAGAACGCGACTGTATGCCCATGAGAGCAACCCTGCGAGCAGCGCGAAGGCCGAAACGAATTGAACGGCTTTGCCGGGAAAAAACAATAAAACGACCGGAAGCGCAAGCGCTATTGCCGTGCGCGCCGGTTTCATCCGCGTTCCCTGAAAGCGGGAATCGGAACGCTCGCCGCGATTTCGGCGATGATGGTTTCGCTTTTATATCCGCGCATGAGAAATTCAGGCTTGATCATCAGGCGTTTCGCGAAGACGGGAATCATAAGTTCTTTAATGTCCTCGGGGACGACGTATGCCCTTCCCCGAATTGCGGCGAGCGCTTGCGCGGCCTTGTAGAGCGCAATGGATCCTCGGGGCGAAGCGCCGACTGCGATCCGCGAGTCCCTTCTCGTAGCCGTCGAAAGCGCGATAAGGTAATCGCGGACGGAGTCGTCGACGTGAACCGTTACGATCGTTTCTCGGCACGCGAGAATCTCGGCGGCGGAGGCGACGGGACGCACGTCGTCGACGGGATGGTCGGTCCGCCTCTGGGATTCGATGATGAGCGCTTCCGAGGCGGCATCGGGATAACCGGGAGAGATCGACAGCATGAATCGGTCCTTCTGCGCCTCGGGCAGCGGGAACACGCCCTCGGACTCAACCGGGTTTTCGGTCGCGATCAGAAAAAACGGCTCCGGAAGCGGAAACCGCCTGCCGTCCACGCTCACCTGCGATTCCGCCATGGCTTCGAGAAGGGCCGACTGAGTTCGCGGAGTCGCGCGGTTTAGCTCGTCGACGAGCACGATGGAAGAAAGGATAGGCCCCTTTCGAAAGCGGAACCTTTGCGTTTTTGGCGAAAAAACGGAACATCCCGTTACGTCGGCCGGCATCAGATCTGGCGTGCATTGAATGCGCGAAAACGATGAGTCTATGCTCTTCGCAAGGGCTTTCGCAAGAATTGTCTTGCCCGTTCCCGGAACGTCTTCGAGAAGCACATGGCCCTTTGCGAAAAGCGCGACAAGCATCTGTTCGATTACTTCGCCCTTGCCCCGAAATGCGCCGCCCACGGACGCCGAGATTTTCCCGGCCGTTTCCTGTACGGTTTGAATGTCTATTTCTCTGTCTTTCATAATGCGTGTATTATACCACGAATTAACGCAGAGAACAGGGTGTGCCCTTTCTTCTTTTTTTTTTGGATGCGCGAACGTCTCGTCGGGATCGGGTACAGGCAGCGCAAACAGTCAAGCCACCACCGGCACCGGTACGCAGATAATCGCCGACGATACCGTCGTGAGTCAGTATGATAAAATACCCCAAAAATATATTGATCTCTTAAAGTGCATGTGGGTGAACGTCCCCGGCGAATCGAATTCGCAAGCTTATCGGGCGTTGACCGGGAATTCGGTTTGCATGGGTACATATCTTGGCGCCACTCGGGGCTTTGCCGCGAAAGCATTTTTTACCACGGGTCCTGTTGATGCATATACCGGCGTTAATGCGCGCGTCCGTAACGTGATTGGCTCCCGTGCGGGGTTGATCATTTTGACGGTCGGGTGTCGTTCAAGCGAATCGAGCCACGCACTGGCCGTCTCGATCGAAAGAGACCGGGAAAAAACTTTGGGATTCGTGACAGGACGGAGAAAACCGGGATGAACAGCCCATGGAATGCCGATTTCGCCAGACGCGGAAAGGTTTGGTTTACGGCATCCTTGAGAGAGACCATCAATGTGCCTTCCAGAATCAGCGTGCTTCGCATATAAACATATTAATACCGGAGAAAACGCACGTCAAGACATTTTGCGTAGTGATTATTTTTGAGCTATACAAACAAGATGCTGACTGGCCCCAAGTATCGATTTATCTGTTGAATATTGAAATGAGAAATCAATCCATTTTTGAAATATTTCCGAAGGTAATTTTTTTAATATCATTTCACTTTGACTGATCAAACCTTCCGCTCCGGCTATTTTGATAACCGATAAACCGTTATCGGAAATAAATGATTCAACTTCCAAAGGATCAACAAAAAAAGCTTCGGTAAAACCGCCGTCGAATTGAGTGTTATTTATACGCTCTTCAATTCCTTTAATCAATGTTTCGGTCCATTCTTCGATTCTTTCGGGAAATTTTTGAATAACGCTAATGGTTTGAGCCATTTTGGTAATAAAACTAAAAATAATAAATCCCTGTTTTTTACAAACCCTTTTGCATTCGTTAATTACGCTTCTACGATCCATTTCACTGATAAGATGATATAAGGGCCCCATGCAAAAAACCACGTCGAAATAATCGTCTTCAATATTTGCTAAAGAAACTGCATTGCCAACTTCTGCTTTTTCCAGGAAAATATTTAATTGTTTTTGCTTTTCTCTTGCAAACTCGATATTTGCCGGCGATAGATCTATTAGCGTAACCTTGTGACCAAGCGACGCATAATGAAACGAATATCTTCCCGGCCCACCGCCAAGATCCAGAATTAATTGGTTGTTACCCATAATTTCATCGATATGTTTTTTCGTGATTTCGAATTCCAAAGGGTGTCGCTCTAATCTACCCCATTCAATATCGACATGCTTATCGTAAAACTCTTCAATAATCTTACTCATAAATTTTTATCCTTCTTCTTATTTTCACCCGCGGCGTTATGCCGATATTTGCCCGACTCGCAATTTCGGCCCGAAGGGCTTGGCGCGAAAATTGACGGGCTGAGGCAGTTGTTAAGCATTTCCTATTTATATTTTTCGATTAACTCGATTGATTCTTCCAAATTCGTTCGTATTTCCAAATTCCAATTAGCGGGGAAACAATTTATTTTTAAATATGACGTTATTGCTTTAATGTCCAAATTTCCGTTATTTAATCCGTTATGCTCATCCTTTATGCCAAAGTTATTGTGAAGATGAACATGGCCGATGCGATTGCCCAATAATTCTATCCAATGCAATACATCCTCTTTCGCGAATGCATTTACATGACCGATATCCAAACATGCCTTGAATTGCTTATTATTTACCCCATCAATAATATCTTTGATTAAATATGATTTTGTCTCCAAGACATTCTCGAGATAAATCGTCAATGGTTCGTCCAGATTACCTAAAAGCGATTTCCAGAATGCGATTGAATTTTTAATCCAGACAGAATCCTCATAGAAAGTCGGAATCCAGCCGGAATGCAATACTAAATTTTTTATCCCCAATTTCTTGCACGCTTCTATGGCGCGAATAAATTTTATTTTCGCCAAATTACTGACTTCTTGATCAGAACTACCGGGGATAAGGTCGTAAAACGGACCATGTGCGGACGTAAATAAATTACTGTGTTTTAATTGCTTTGTAACGCCAATAAAATCTTCGGAATACGTAATGGGATCGACCAATCCGGTAAATTCCAGATTTAAACCGTGTTTTATAGCCAAATCCGGTATTTCAGGCAATGCCTTAAAAGAAGAAATACTAATCATTTTTTATTCCTTTTTCTGCTTTTATTCGGTCAGACAAAATATGTCTGCGATTTCTGATCTGTTTTTACTGTTCAGTAATTCAATTAGATATTTTTCGGTTAACCGTAAATCTACAAGATAATCAGAAATAAGACTCGCAGCTTCTTTCTTTTTATCAAGCATACATAATGGAATATATAATTCCATGGATATTAATCGCTTTTTGCTTTTGTTGTCGTTATTTTCACTTAATTGCCTTTTATATAGAATGACGGCATTTTCAAATTGTTTGTCCGCATCCTCATTATTATTTTTTAATATATATAACATTCCTGATTGTACTTTTATAACAGCGTTTGTTGGCTCAATCTCAATCATTTTAAGACAATTGCTAATTGAATCATCAACATCTTTCAAAGACAGCAATATTGTTAATCTATTATCATAAGCAATGTATGATTTTGGATATTTATCAATCAGCTTATTTATTTCTATCAATTTCTCTTCTTGATTACTTGCTTGATTTACAATAGCCATCTCCTTATTTGAAGGATTTTGCATACAAGAAGAAAAGCATAAAATGGAAATAGTCAAAATTTGATAATTAAGCAGAAATTTCATTTACCTTGCCTTTATGATATTTTCGCGCGCCGAAGGCTTCCTCCCATCGTTAGGTCGCCTGATCTTAATAAAATCCCGATTCCCTTTGTGCTCTCAATCATAAGGATCCATTAAATATTATGGTAGCATGCAAATCTAAAGTTCTCAATAATTTATTTTTTGAGATATCATTTTACCTGGTGCGCGGATTTCGCCCCTGCAAGGACTTTCCCCCGCGGGCGATGTAACCATCGCAAGGCTCCGCGCGACGACGTTCTCGCCGCGTTTCGCCAGCGATGTAATCATAATCTTATCTCATGAACAAAAGCCGCTAAATGATGAATGTGGATATATCAGTTATCGGTGATGTTGTTTTTTTCGTCAGAATATATTCCCGTATAATCTTGTCCGACACTTTCTGTATTTATTTCTTAAAAATATCACTGTGTGTTCCAGTATCAACCAAGGTCAATATCAAAACTTCCTCATCCTTGAAATATAAGAGCGGCCAATCTGGTTTTATATGTCATTCCCACAAACCTTTGAAAATACCGGAAAGCTCATGATTATGATTTTTCTGCTCAAGAGGAATATCCATTCGTAGTTTTTCAACAACATCTTCCAACAAAGAAATATCCAAACCTCTTTTTCTTGCTAATTTAAAACTTGCCTTAAATTGTGAGGTTTTCTTTAACTCATAAACCATCAGTCGCAATCCTCGAAAAGTTCTTTTGCGCTGGAATATGATTTTATTGTCAGATCCCTACTGATTTTTTTCGCCTCTTCTATTGCCGTAAGTGTCTGTTCTGAAATATTCTCTTGTGGAAGTACAATTTCAAAGGGTATTCTTTGTTGATTTATTGATTGTTTAAGAAATAATCGTATTGCTGTTGTTGTATCCAGTCCAAGAGAATCAAAAAGTTCATCTGCCTTTTTCTTTGTATCAATATCAACTCTTGTCTGTAAAACTGTAGTTGTCATATATTTACCTCAAAAACAGTATGTTTGCAATATAAATGTAGTATATTTGTACTGTATTTGCAAGCAAATTAACATTTGCTTCCCTTGTAATACGTGACGGGCCGGATAATCAGGTTAACGGGATTGTTAGGTCGTTGTATCTATCTATTATATATTCCCTTACTTTATTCCATAATTCAATTTTTCCATCTTGTACTTGAAATACCTTGGCATGATTATTCTTCGATATATACCGCATTTGGTCAAAATTGCTTTCGAACTTATCTCCCAGTTTTGTTGCCTTTTTCAAATCATCAATTAGTATATTATCGTTATTTTCCCTGATTCTCAAATAGGTAATTAGTATCGTACTATTAATTTGATTACCGTTCTTTAGCCAAAGTGGAATTCTGTTTATTACTTTTGTAACTTCATCTTTCTCAATTTCACTGTATTCTTTAGTAATTTCATCTTCTTCTTCAATTGTTAAGGTGATATCATTATCCTCATGCAAAGATTGCTTTGAGTCGTATTTTTTGTGGCATTCCATGCACAAGAACCGAAATGTGCTTTCAATTGGATAATGCATTTCGAGAATCTCTTTTTCTATTAGTTCTAAATCAATACCGGTAGTTTTCATTTCAATATACTTTTCAAGAACATTTTCTATTATTTTCTTTCGTTCCATTCCATGCCTATGAGCGGATTGCAGCTCTCTTTGTTTTTTACATTCTTCGCATTCTCCCTTCCTGTTCATTCTTTCATTTCTAGCTATCAGATTTACTGCATTTCTAATACGCGGTCCTATGTACTTGTGATATTCTTTATATGACCCAATAAACATTCCCATAATTGGCATCCTTGTTTAATATTATTTTTATTGACCTAACATTTGTTTAATTCGCGAGCGTAGCGAGTCGAGTTGAAGCAGTTGTTAGGTAACAGTTCTTATTTCGAATTCACATTCTGATTTTCCATCAAATATTGTATATCCTGGTTTTCGTTTAAAAATCACTTCGTTTGGTAAATAGCTATTAAATAAGGACTTTCTCCCGCGGGCGATGTAATCATCGGCGATGATTACATCGCAAGGCTCAATCTTTATCTTATGAACAAAAGCTGCAAAATGATGAACGTGGGCAAGAGAACTATCAGGGAGAACTTGTACATGTAGGCGAAGAAGCCGGGCATTTTGATGCCGTTTTCCTCGGCGACCGCTTTGACCATAAAGTTCGGGCCGTTGCCGATGTACGTCATGCTGCCGAAGAAAACGGAGCCGATGCAGATCGCGCGGAGGAAGCCTTCGGGAATGCCGGCGACGAGCGAGCCGCTTGTGATGCCGAGTCCCATCGCAAGGGAATGGAATGTGACTGCGGTTGGCGTGTTGTCGAGGAAACTGCTCAAAGCTCCCGATGCATAGTAGAACTGGAATGCCTGCGCGATTCCGAGTGTCTTTGCGTTCGCTTCGAGGAAGAGTAGGCAGGGCACCATGGTGACGAAAATGCCGAAGAAGAGGTAGGCGACTTCCTGGATCGGACCCCAGGTAAAGTTGTTGGCTTTTCTTGTTTTAGCGGGCGTAAAAATCACGGAAAGTATGGCCATGAGCAAGATCGCGCCTTCGCGGAGGAATTTGAAATAGTGGTTTGTCTTGATGAACGGAAGATATTGTTCGTTGATGAATGCGACCGCAAGGATGACGCCGAGGAGGAAGACGAGATTTGTCGCGCCTTTGACCTTAATGGGTTCCTGTTCGACTTTGTCGAGAATCAGGGCCGCAACCGGTTCCTTTTTGTGGAAATGCGTTTCGACGATAAAATAGACGATCAGTAAAAGAGCGTTCGTGAACAGCCATTCGGGCGCGAGGTTGAGGAACCAGGTAAACGGCGTGCCGCGGAGGTACATCATGAAAAGGGGCGGGTCGCCGAGCGGCGTCAAAAGTCCGCCACAGTTTGCGACGATCGCGATGAAAAAAAGTATTGTGTGAACTTTGAATGTTCTTTCTTTGTTTGTCTGGATAACGGGACGGATCAAAAGCATCGCGGCTCCCGTCGTTCCCATGATGGACGCGAGAACCGCGCCGAGGGCGAGAAACGCGGTGTTCACAAGGGGTTTAGCCTCAATGTCGCCAGAGAGGAATACGCCGCCCGTTATCGTGTAGAGCGATCCGAGGAGGATCATGAACGGAACGTAATCGAAGACTAGCGTGTCAAACAAATTTTCGCTATGGCCGCCTGCGAGAAGGAAGGCTACTGCGGGAATGCTCAAAAGGAGCGCGATAATAAGTTTGTTCGAGTTTTTTTCCCAGAAGCGGGCGAAAAAAAGCGGAAAGATCGCGATTGACAAAAGCATCAGGACAAAGGGGATAACGCTCAGGATTGATATCGACATATTGATTACTCTCCTATTGCGTCATGTTAGCATGGTTTGGACGGGCATGCTATGGGGTTTTCCCCTCCATGCTTAAAAAAGAACACTGTATGCAGCATTCATAAAATCAAGATAAGTCGTATCCGGCAGCGATCCCGTCAGTTCAAGCGTTTGCTCTATGCTGTCCATTATTTCCCGCGCAAACATATTTTGGCCGTTCCTCTTCAAAGCGTTCAGCCGGTTTAAGGATGACTCGAACCGGGGCAATGCCGTGTCGAAAGCGGCGTTCTTTTCTAACAATGCCAAAAGGGTAAAAAAGTTCAGGGCGTTGCTCATTGAAAGCTCTTCGTTCAGACCTACCGACATACCGCCCGTGTTCTGATTGGCGGCAAACCAGTCAATGCACGCAGAATCAACCGCATGCAAGATTTCCGGGGAATACCGATAAGCGTGAGCTTCTTGTCCCTGCAACTTGACCGGCTGAAACATGGAATGGTCGAAACGAGCATCCTCTATGTGGAGCAATTCATGCGCGACCGTGAAATATTCAAGGGTCATGCAACAACCCGTGAACAGGAGCATGTCATCCGAATTAAAAGTCTCCTTGATTCCCATACTTTCTTCTATCCGACCGACTTCGGAGAGATTGCGCGCCATGTTTTTTTTATCGGCGAATAGCGAAATGAGAACCGAATACATCTTCAGCATATATACGCTCCCCGTCTCCGATTTGGCTTTTATGGCCAGTCGCGCGCAGATGACGAGTGCCCTGCAATAGATCTGCGAGGCCACCATGAGGATGTGGTCATACACGATAACCAGACTGCCATCGCCCGATTTGACGATCAGTGGATTGATCGACCAGGTCGGAATGACCGCGATGGTTATCGGATCGTTAATGTTGAATTTTGGCAGCAATATTTTTTTCAGAATTATAGTAGTAAAAAATTCGTTGGTCTCGGCCAGTGTCTCTTTAAGGGCATAATCATCAGGCACGGAAAGTATCAGTTTATCGCGGTATTCGTTCATTTGGGTTCTCCTAAAAAAAGTCAACCGGGAGGGGGCTCTCAAGGCGTCTTGAGTATACCCTGGACTATATGTCAGAAATAAAATAACTATGCCGCTAAAGTTCATTTGGAATGCATAGTAGGCGCATGCATAACGCTTGTTAAAACTCGTTGATTTTTCTTCCGATTAGTCGTTAATCCCCACGAGTTTTTTTGACGGCAAGGGGCTTATCGGATTTCCGGAAAAATCCTCGATTCTATAGTTGATAGAACCCGCATAAAAATAAGCAGAACTTGATATAATTTCTGATTGCCAGGAAACTTCAAGAACGGTGTCGGTTATTTTTACCGCGGAGACCGCTGCCGTGCCTGAATTGGCCGAAGGCGAGCTTGACCAGAAGAACGCGTTACATGACGGCATATTGATTGCCTTCGAAAAGGCGTATCTGGCCTTTGTACGGGACAAGGATTCGACCGACAGTAATAGAGGTACGGTATTATCTGACGCGACGGAAAAGGCATAGGTGGCAGTTGTCATGCTATTGGGAATTGCCGTTCCATCGGCGCTGACATTATAGTCGGTCAATTGATTGTTTGCGCCGGCCATGAGCGTGTGCGACCCGACCGAAAGACCATTTCCAAAAGTAATCAACGCCTTCAGGTAATTATTGGTTTCAGGGTATGTCACGGAAACGGCGTAGAGATCCGTTGATGAATCGGTCCCTGTTGCAGATTTCAGAACTTTATCGTCCAGTTTGAAAGCCGCAAGCGCAGTACCCTGCATCGCTTCCGTGAAAGTTATTCTGATGTTTTTTGAACCGAGTGCCTCAACTGAAAAAATTGCCGGAACTGCAGAATCAGTTGCCTTGAAAAGATATTTTTCCTGATTTACCAAAGCGGTTTTATCCTGGTTTTGCACATTTTGAATTTCTATCGAATCCGAAATTGCGTCATTACACATTCCCGCGTTCAGGAAAAGCTGGACGGTTTTGCCGTCCGATAAAAGTTTGGCGGTTTGTACAGAAACCGTCGTGGTCTGGTTATTTTTCACGGTATAATTCGCCGTCGTTTCAGCCGTGTCCCGGTCTACGCTATTGTCGAACGCAACATTGACTATCCTCATGCCATTACCGGTAACTGAAGTTACGGAAAAATATTTTTGCTGTGGCGTATCGTCGTTTTGACCAACAGAAATTTTACATCCGAAGAAAAAAAGTCCGATTATTGCCAGCAGCAGTATCCCGGCAATGGTGCATCGTATTCGCGTTCTCGTCATACATACATAATCAACGGAAAGTTTGCTTAGGTCAAGTCAAGAGTCCGAATTTGCGCCCGTCCGTTTTGCGTGATATACTTTCCGGCATGAGCACAAACCGTTCCATTCCAGTAATCGCAATTTTCTTTGCTGTCCTTATATCAGCCGGCCCTCTTGCCGCCCAAAGCGCCGTCTCGTCCGCGCCGAAAGGTACCGCAGCGCCGACCGGGACGAAAACGCAAGCTCCCGTAGTTCTTCCTGAATCGCAGGCATATAAAAAGGCCGATCAGGCACTTGTTTCCTATTTCAAAACTACCGTGATGAAAACGCAGGATTTTATCGATACCTTCGGCGCGGATATAAAGTGGGAAGATATCTCGCAGAGCGTTATTGATTCCGTCGATATCTCGCGCGACGTTAAAGACGAAAAGAATCGTTTCGGCGATGCCGTGTATTATTTTATCGGGACTGTGTATGACGATTATTATGTGGAGATAACCATCGACAAGATCACCGGAGAGCCCAAAATTCTGGTTTTCGAATATCAATTGTAAGAGTTTTTTATCGGGTTTTAGGGGCGGGCTGTCCCCTGTTTATTGATCCCATGCTTCCAGAACTTGATCGGCTATTTTATCAAATTCCGTCGCAACATCGGGGTCGTCTCCAACCAGATAATTATCTGTCACGGGTTTCAGCGTCCAGTCATCCAGAGGCGAATCATTTTGGTCACTGCGCTTAATGGTTATCGTCCCGGTCGCCGTATCTAAATAAATGCGAACCTTTCCATAATTGACGGGACACCCGTTATCGTCTATCTCATACCATTCCCCGCTCAAGACAGTACTGGCGACGAAATACCCGTTCATTATGCCCTTATACGAGTGACCGGCATATTTGGCGTAGCTATATGCGGCGTCGAACTTGTCCTTGTCGTAGGGCTCAAGGTAGAAAGTTCCGCCATACGGGAACACCCACATATTCAATTTTTGTTCTGCAGCTAACTGTGAAATGGCGGTCAAGCCGAATACCAGGGCCACTGATAATACCGAACGACGAATGCTGATACCGTCGAATGCTGCCATCGATGTTCCCCGCTTGAAATAGTTTGGTGCCCGGCAACGCCGGCATAAGCATGATTATCTCATTTGAACTTTGCGTTTGTCAAACAAAATGTACCTTCAGGAAAATTGTAGATAGTTAACATCGGGTAATTTTTGTACATGGCGGTATAAAAGGTCTTTGTGTTTTTTTTCAGTAGGTGATTGATAAAAAGTACCGCGCGTGCAACGGGATTTCCCTGATTTTTGGTTAAAGGGTACATTGACAAATCAGAATAATAATTTCAGACATCCCCTTCCCATTCGCAAAAAAATTCCTTCAAATAATTTTCCATAAAATCGTGACGCCTTTCGGCGAGAAATCGGCCTTTTTCGGTATTCATGGTGTTTTTCAGCAAGAGCAGTTTTTCGTAAAAGTGATTAATCGACGAAGGCGACACCTTGATATCCGGATTGTATATTTCCCTGTTGCGAAATCCGCCGTAGTTGAACGTCCGCGCGATTCCGATCGCGCCCATCGCGTCGAGCCGATCGGCGTCCTGGACGATATCGAGTTCGGGCGAATTGAATTTGTCCTTTGTGTTTCCGTGTCTGAATGAAATATGCCTGATGATGTTTTCTACGTGGGCGACGGTCGCTTCCGGGACTTGCTGCGCCTCCAAAAAGGTTCGTGCTTTTTGCGGCCCGATCGTTTCGTTACCGTCATGGAATTTCGCATCGGCAATATCGTGCAGCAAGGCGCCCAGCTCGACGACTTCCAGATTAGCGCTTTCGCCCTTTGCCAGAGCCACCGCTAATTTCCATACGCGATATACATGCCACCAGTCATGGCCGCCTTCGGCATCGGCAAGGGTTTCTTTGACAAATCGCACCGTATTTTCTATAAGCATATGACCAGTATAATCTTTTTTGCTCAAACTTTCTCAAATAGCGAGTATGAAAATTCTGTCGACAGATTTTTCCCGGGAATTGTGATATACCTATAATCATTAAATATATAGGGGTAACTTATGAACGAATTATTGACGCCATTACTTGATGCGGACGGGAAAATTAAAAGATGGCCGAAGAAGGCAGCGGAAAGAACGGCCGTGCTGGAGTACTTTGCCGAGAAGTTTGAAAAAGGGAAGGACTACACCGAAACCGAAGCGAACGCAGTTATCGGCTCATTGCACACTTTCAGCGACGCCAGCATGCTCCGGCGGGAACTGATCACCGCCAAACTTATAAACAGAACGCCCGACTGCAGGAGATACTGGAAAG
>Ga0302293_10000795_pt1 | contig 16285 bp, 12 predicted proteins | sample III_Fen_N2_2_FD_198758 | JGI IMG/M metagenome (GOLD analysis project Ga0302293, IMG submission 198758) | Peat permafrost microbial communities from Stordalen Mire near Abisko, Sweden - III_Fen_N2_2 | ecosystem: Environmental > Terrestrial > Soil > Wetlands > Permafrost | place: Sweden: Abisko...
AATCAGCAGAAAGAATCCATGCTGCCTTGCGCGCGCGAGTTCCAGCAGCATCAGTGGACAACTCTTGCAGGCATTGAGGCCATAAAAAAATCCGGACATCTCTGCCCGGACACGGAACATTTCTGGAATTTATTCTGCGCTAGTTGACCCCTGCGCTATTTCTTGACCCATTGCGTTGGAATATAGGAGTTCACAAAAACCAGAGAATCTCCGCCAGTCACCACGGCTTTATTGATAATCAGACCATAGCAACGAGTCTTACCATTCACCACCGCACCAAGCGTACCATTGCCGCTGCAGGTCATGCTGCCCAAATTGAAATCCAAAATCAACCAAGGGCCAATGCTCGAATAAACGCCATCATCGGTGTAAGCTGTCGATCCAGAGGTTGCATCGTAAGCATTAATATTCACAACGCCAGCACTTTGAAAACCCAAGGTAAACGTGTGAGTGACCGTATTATTCGCATCCTTCAAATTGCCAGTCCAAGTACCCATAAGCGAACTAGCCTTAAAGCTCGTATCCACGGCACTAACAAATGCTAGTGTATCCGTTGTCGTTGCTGTCGCAGAAGTGAGTCGCAACTGATCAGCGTTTTTCACTGCAGCAAAGAACCCTACGGCGAAATACGAACCGGTGCATTTATTTTCGAGAGTCAACAACTGATCTTTTTGCACATCATATTTACCGGTTTCGATAGTCTGAACCCCAGCTGCATAGGTACTGCGCACATAGCGGTAGTCAGGATAAAATTCAAAGGTGTAGCCATTGGTCGTGTTACCAATCGTCCAAACACCTTCTACATCAGCGAAACTCGACACGCGAACAGGATTCTCGGTCAGCGTGCCCGCATGAATCGCGGTAAGGGTTAGGTTGTCCTTCGTTTCAAGCAAGGTGTCTGCTGCAACCGTATCTTTCTTGACATAGAAAATCATGGATGCATCGAGGAATGCGTTGGTGCAAAGACTGTCGCGCCTTGTTTGCGTAGCCAAGCAATCCTGGTTCTTCAGCGTCATCACGCCTGCAGAATCCAAGGCAAAGGAGCCCACGGCTTGCAAAGCAACGTTGCCTAAGGAGTCCAAGAATAACTTGGAATAGATTCCCGATGCACCGAAGATATACTTCACAGAATAGCCGGCTTGGCTAGGGAACTGGGCGATGCGAGGAAGATCAGCTAAGGTTGCAGCCCTTGTTCCTGTAGGAGCCGCAGCAATCGAAGAAGAAGAAGAAACCACCCCCGAACTGGCCCCAGCCGAGGAGGAGGATGTTGCTGGATTTGTGCTCTTGGAACTACTGGAACAGCTAAACATCGCGAGGGCGACCGCAATAACAAGAACGTGTTGAGCTTTGACCATATTGACTCCGCGCAAAAAATGCTTTGACATATAATCTTAACATATCATTTTCGTAGGCTTGGGTTCGTATATTTTTGTCACGACAATGCAAAGCGAAGATATGCTCCTCCGAATTGTATGTATCCTACTTGCTGCCCTGCTGGGAGGCTGGATCTTAGAGCGTCTGCGGCAACCACCCATTATGGGATATATCCTCGCAGGGGCCGTACTCGGAAATCAATTTCACAGCATGCTCCCCTCGCGAGCATTCCTTGAGCATAGCGGAGACCTTGGGCTTGTGCTTCTGCTGTTCTTCATTGGAACAGAAGTTAACGTATCAAGACTTCTCAAAGACTGGAAAATTCCTTTGTTCGGCTGCGTAATGCAAACAGCTGCGAGCGTAATGATTTGCGTACTCAGCGGCATCTTGTTCAAATGGAATTTAGGTCAATCACTGTTCTTCGGATTTATGATTTCATTATCAAGCACAGCTGTTGTTCTTCGCATTCTACAAGAATTTGGTGGTGCCGACTCTTACATTGGTCGCAAGAGCCTTGGAATATTACTCCTGCAAGACTTCATGGTGATTCCAATGCTGATTGTACTCGGCATGTTGCGCGGAGGGCCAATCGATGCTTCGCTCTTAGGGCGCCAAGTCGTGGGTGGAATTATTGTGACCTCAATAGCACTCGCTCTTAGCACACGTAAGACTTTGCGCATTCCAGACTGGCTTCGCTTGCACCAAAATCGAGAATTCCGAGTATTTGCTGGATTGGTCTTTTGCCTAGGCGCAGCAACGCTCACCGGCTACTTAGGGCTTTCACCAGCTTTGGGCGCATTTCTTTCGGGCATTGTCCTTGGCCGCACAGAAGAACAGCTCAAATTGCACGAAGCTTTGGATCCATTCAAAGTCATTTTCGTGGCCATATTCTTTTTAACCATTGGGCTACTGGTCGACTTCGATTTCTTAATGGCCAATGCTCTCCGCATTATTTTCCTAGTGCTTCTCGTCTTTTTGCTAAACACCGTGGTGACCGCTGGGGTCTTGAAAATACTGGGCATGCCAACCATCGAATCGTTAGCAACGGCATGCTTACTCGCGCAAATCGGTGAGTTCGCTTTTATGCTAGCGGCTTCCGCTCGTCACTTCCATTTGATCGATCTTGACACTCATCGCACTGCCGTTTGTGTGATTGCACTCAGTCTGTTGTTCACTCCTATATGGTTTAGTTTGGCTCGTAAGCTTATGCACGCAAGCCTTGGTACCAGTGCAACCCAAGCCTTCAAAACCATTGCAAAAGTAAAGCCACGCATTCTTCCTTTACAGTAATACCATAGTAATACGATGGATATCAACCACATCCCAGGTCTTGGAAAAAAGCGCATTGAAATCTTGCGAGCAGCGGATATTACAGACATTCCATCACTACTTCGCAACATTCCTCGCAATTGGTTAGATCGCACTCGCATCAACACGGTAGCCTCTTGCACACCCGACGAAAATGCTGTAATCGTAGGCTCTATAAGCCGCTGCGGGCCCGTATTCGGAAAACGCAATCGCTTTCAAGCATGTCTCCGCGATGCAAGTGGAGAAATTACCCTTGTCTTTTTTAGCGCAGTGCAATATTGGCAAAAGCGCGTAACCCCAGGTACACGCTGGGTTGCCATCGGCAAGGTGCAAAATTTTCGCGGCCCACAAATGGTTCACCCCGAATTACAGCCACTCGATATTGAAGAAGATTTTCAAGGGGGCATTGTACCGGTGTACCCCATCAGCGAAGACATGCGAGAATCGCGCATGGAGCAAGCATTTTTCCGCAAGCTTTACACACAAGTATTCGCTGCTCCTTGGTTGCATTTACAAGACGCCTGCCCTTCGCCACTCCTTGCTGCACTTGGGTTTCGCACCGAACTTGAAAATTTGCAATGGCTGCATTTGCCTAAATCTATGGGACAAGTTTTTCAAGGGCGTCGCCAACTGAAGGTAATGGAACTGTTGCCGCTTTGCTTACGCATGGCACAACGCAGACGCCGCATGCAAAACCAAGGTGCAGCCCGCAAACTAGACTTGCCTTGCATGGAACTTGCTCGTAAAACATTACCCTTCTCACTCACCCAAGGCCAAGATGCAGGCCTTGCAAAGATCCTCGCGGGCCTTAGTGCCCCAAGGCAATTCCACGCACTCTTGCAAGGTGATGTTGGCTCTGGAAAAACTGTTGTGGCCATGCTCGCTATGCTCGCCTTATGCGGCAACGGAATTCAATGTGCAATCATGGTTCCCACCGATATTCTTGCGCGCCAACATCTACAATCCATGCAAAAATTCTTTGAGCAGGCGGGTTTACGAATCACATTATTCGTAGGTGCGAGTAAGGGTGCAGAGCGTCGAGAAATTTTACAAGGCCTTGCCGACGGAACAATCCATGCCGTGATTGGAACCCATGCGTTATTCTCCACCGAGGTAGAATATCGCTCGTTGGGTTTTGTGATTGTGGATGAGCAACATCGATTTGGCGTACAACAGCGCGAGCGTTTACTAGCAAAAGGCAAAGCCCCCGATTTACTCGTGATGAGCGCAACCCCAATTCCCCGTAGCCTTGCCATGACTTTGTACGGCGACTTAGATGCGATTACAATCCGCGATAAACCACCCGGACGCTTGCCGGTAAAAACTCGCTTAGTGGAAAATGCGAAGCGCGATGACTTGAAAGGCTTCTTGCTTAAGGAATGCCTTGCAGGGAATCAAGCATACTGGATTGTGCCCTTGGTGGAAGACAGCGAAGAAAGCGATGCACGCTCCGCAGAATCCCTTGCGTTAGAGCTTGTCGGCTTCTCAAAGCAATGGCGCGTGGGCGTAGTGCATGGCCGCCTTGCTGAAGACGAGCGCGATCGCGTGCTGGGTGCGTTCAGTCGAGGAGAACTTCACGTATTAGTCAGCACCACAGTGGTTGAAGTCGGCGTGAATGTTCCCAATGCGAATTTAATGGTGATCGATCAGCCCGAACGTTTTGGACTCGCACAATTGCACCAATTGCGTGGCCGTGTAGGGCGTAGCAACATTCAAGCCTGGTGTTTCTTGATAGCAGATATCAATAATTCTGCACATGAGCGTCTAGAAGGCTTTACCACAACCACAGACGGCTTTGATATCGCCGAAATGGATCTGCGCTTTCGTGGCGCAGGAAACCTGGAAGGCAGTGAGCAGTCGGGTTCTTGGGTGCTACGCTGGTTCGATTGGGTGGAAGACCAAAAGCTCATCGAAGAGGTTCTTGAAATTTCCAACAAGATTCTCGATAACGGCTTTCAGTTCGACTCCGAAACCCTGCAAGCCATCGAAATTTGGTTCCAAGGCAAGAACCAACAACTCCCCGAAAAGAATGCAGACTGCATTCATTAATTGCAAGTTAAGGTTATGGCTAAACAGCTAGGTGAAAAGGTAGATGTTAGAAGGTAGCGATAATTTTTCACCAACGAGAAGGATGCAGGAATCACATCTCTATCCTTTATCCCTTCTTGCAATCTCCCAGCATTCTCGCGCATATGCAGTTGAATTGCCACAGTTGGGAAATATGAAATTGTTATTGGAACAGATACGGATTCAAGCGATGATAATTTTGACCTATACGATAACTCATCACATCATAGAGGTCTATTATGCAATTCAACAAAGCAGCAGCAAAAGCGATAATAATCCTTGCCCTAGCAAGTCAACTGCAGGGTTGCTTAAGTAGTAGTGCAACAACTGCGCCAGCAAGCTCTTCAACCGATGCAGCCAAAAGCTCAGTGGCAACTTCGTCATCGATAGTCACAATATCATCGAGCTTGAACACAAGTTCATCAAGTGCACTTCCTGTTGTTCTAGGAGCCAAGCCGACAATCACGGTGCTTCCTTGGAATGGAGCGCAGGGAGCTTACTCCATTATTATGGATGACTATTGCCTGCAGACCTCGAAGTCGTTGCAGTGGGCAGACTCCGTTGCATATTCTCATCAATTAAGTATTGCATTCGCAGTTGTTGCAGGCCGATGCACTGCTGATGATTGGGCGAAAGCGGTTGTGATGATAAAGCATGGAAGTGAAGCCGTGAATCATTCTGATAAGCACACTTGCTCTGATCCCGCACATTGCCAAGGATCGACACCGTGGCTTGCTGGTTCTGCACAACTATTCTATGAAGTGGATACAAGTACGCGATTGATTCAAACAAATACAGGCATTCGCCCCACATTTTTTGGATATCCATTCGATGTGGCAACTGATGTAACTCAAGATGCCCTTAAGTCATTGGGTTATCTAGGTTCGCGCAGCTACACGCATCGTAACCATAGCTACGGTGGATTGAATCAGTGGATACCTTCGTATTTTGATGGCTTCACTACGGATTATGATGCACGCATGCCCACTGCGATGGCAGCAAGTCAAATGTTCGGAATGAATGAGATTGCAGACAGCGCGATCACTACAAAAGCCTGGGCTGTGCGGGAAACTCATGGTGTTGCAGACAACTCCTATGCGCCCTGGACCCAAAGTGAATTCATTGACCACATAGAACATTTGGCGGCATTGCGCGATCAAGGAAAGCTATGGGTAGCCCCTCCTTCCAAGGTGATTCGTTACATCGATTTGACAGCCCAGCTTCAGTGGAATATTTCTGTAGCCTCGGATGCCTACGAAGTCCAATGGAACACGGCTATGGATTCTTTGACTCGCTATGCGGTGCCTCTCCGCATTCAAGTGAGCGGTTCGTGGAAGGCTGTGCAAGCAGGCAAAGACCTTGGAGCAACCTCTGCAGCAGGTGCAACCTTGATCTCGGTCGATCCATCGCAAGGGACGCTACGCTTAATCCCTGCACCATAATTTTGTGCGTGATCAGCGGCTCAACTTCCCTTGTTGCCGAGGCTTTGTTATAGATCCGTTATCAACCAATTGGCATATGCCCATAAGGTGCTGACCCTTACGCACCTGCACAGGAACATCGCCTAACAAAAGATGGAAGGCTTGGTAACCAAGGGTTGCCATGCCAAAGTCTACCGAGGAAATGAGGAACGGATGCCGATCTGCAAGGTTGTCAAAGGAAGCCATGGAAAGGTCACGAGGAATTTGTACGCCTTGTTCTGCAAGGACTTGCCAGTAGCGAACGGCATGGTAGTCGTTGGGAGCAAGCAGTGCTGTGACCTTTGGTACCGCTAAAACAGCTCGCATCAGCTCCGTATCGCTTACGTCAGCCGTAACAGAATGTACCGTCATTCCTAATTTGACGGCACGCTTCTTCAACTCAATTTCGCGTAACCGAAACCAGTGATACGCATCGGGATTGTTGCTATACAGCTTGGGGTCATTGCAAGCGAAGGCGATTTCCCGATGTCCATTATCATGAAGTGCCTGCATGACGAGATCTGCTTCGGTCTGCATTTCAGGATCAACCCACGAGCCGTAGTTGATGCGGTGAATTTTTCGGACTGTTGCTGGCAAAGGCCTGCTGGGATGGTAATCTTGCATCCAGACGATAGGCGCACCAAAGCGGGATAGCCAAACACACCATTCATCAAGGTCGGGCAAAGCCTCCATGATGGGTGTCAATAAGATTCCGCGGAATGATGTCCCCAAATCCTGAATGCAGTGCCGAATTTGTGTGCGTCCAAAGGGAAAAACGTGAGGAACGTCTTCAATGCCGGTCAGTACCGGAATCAAGCGTATTCCAAGGCGATTGGCTTCCATCTCGATTGTGCGCACCATATCACCGAGAAGATTCCGATGAAACTCGGCCCATTCGCTAGGTCGATTGCAGACGATGACAATCGCGTTGCGTGCCGATGCTGGCGCATTGGGTTTATGCGTGGGGGTGGCACCGACAATCCAACTTTTACCTTGCTTGCGGAGTAGTTGCTCGCGAGCCAAACGACGACATGCACCCACAAGTACGCGGGTAGAAATTTTCCAATCGGCGCAAAGCCACATTGCTTTAGGCAACGGTTCACCCGCCCTGAATTTTCCTTCTGCAATGCCTGAGCGCAACTTTTCTGCGACAGAAATTTCTGCAGGAGGCTCAAGAATAATTTGTGCGCAGTTGCTTGGATTTGCTGTGATCACTTCGATGCGGCCACCAGGCTTGATCTCAAGGATCCCAAGGGATTCGAATTCATGCAGTGCACGCAAAATTTGTCTTACAGATACGCCACGTTCTTTTGCAAGTTTATGTGCCGAAGGTAGTTCTCCGCCCTTTTGAATCCAGCCTTGCGACCAGATCCATGTGAAGATATTTGGGGATACTTTTGCCATTTAAAGAAATACCTCTACCTGTATTCGGAGTGATTTTGCATAAACCAATCGTTTCACAACGATACTCCATTTTGGAGTGCTTCGCCACTAAGCATGCATGCACTCACGCCCTAACCCAGACAGCCAGTCCACAGACACCATCTCCACCAGCTCTTATACGCAAAAACAGCTCGGAGCTGCGAGGTGAACCCCTCTGCGCCTCTACATGAGAAATACTTGTCGGCTCAATTATCCATATATTTTTTTTCTCGCAGAAGGTCATATTTAATTGCACCGCTTTCACTAAAGCAGCCCCCTACCGACTCATATTTCAAGTCTACACGCTATCCTATTTTTACGCTTATTACTGCTAATTTTGCATAAATCAACATATTTTCCCCTCTTTTCGTTGCGTGACAAAATATTTACGATCGTACGACCAAGTCGTATTATATATTAATGCGACAATGGCAAAACAGAAAGGAAACATCTCGGCACCTGGCCGACATGAGCAGATCCGCAGGGAACTCGAAAAGAATCCCTACATCTTGGATCATGAGCTCGCTGAGATCTTGGCTGTGTCCATTCATACCATTCGCGCAGACCGAAAATCCTTAGGGATTCCCGATATTCGCAAGCGCTTCCGCGAGTGGTCAGATGCTCGTACTGCTCGCTCGAAAACAATCACCGATAAAGATATTGTAGGCGAGCTCCTTGAAGTTGAACTCGATCAGGCCGGAATGTCTCTCCTAGAGACGGCTCCTGAAATGGGATTTTCAAATAGCGGAATTATTCGCGGACAAGTGCTCTTTGCGCAAGCCAACAGCTTAGCCACGGCAATTGTCAATTCCGAACACGCCCTTACTGCACAAGCTCAAGTCCAGTTTTCTGCTGCCGCTTACGTTGGCGAAAAAATTCTTGGGAAAGCCAGAATCGTTTCAAGTAATCATTGGAAAAAAGAAATCGAAGTGATCCTCAAAACGCCCACAGCCGTGGTGTTCAAAGGTCATTTTCTCATCTACACCTTAAACGAACGCATCGCCACAAGACTCGGTCTTGTGAGACAAGCCATATAGGAGCCAAATCATGATCCAAGTTGGAATCCAATCTCTCGGACACTACACTCCACCGAAAGTTCTCAATAATGAAGACCTTTCCAAGCTTGTGGAAACAACAGACGAGTGGATCATGAGCCGTACTGGTATCAAAGAACGCCGCATGGCCGATCAAGAAACCACAAGCGACATGGCAATTAAGGCCGCCCACGACTGCCTTGGTAACAACGAAGCCAAAGACATCGACTTACTCATCGCATCTTGCGGATCATCTGATAAAATCTACCCAACTCAATCGGCTCAGATTGCACATGCACTCCCTCTCCCCAATGCGACAGTCATCGATATCAACATCGCTTGCTCGGGTCTTATCGGTGGAATGATTCTTGCGCAGAGCATGATTCAGTCTGGTCAATCCAAGCGTGCGATGGTGACCGGAAGCGAAAAGATGAGCGCATATATGGACTATACCGATCGCGCAAACTGCATTCTGTTTGGTGACGGCGCTTCGGCCATGACCTTGTCTGCCACCAACTATGAGCATCCCATCATCGCTGTTGAAATGGGTTCTGACCCCGCGGGCGCAAATTACCTGACCATGGGCGACCGCTCCAGCAAGGGTTACTTCTGGCAAGATGGGAAAAATATTTACCGCTTTGTGCAAACCAAACTCGTGCAAGTCATCGAGAACCTGCGCGTGAAGGCAGACCTTGGCGACGAGCCTTTCTGGATGGTTCCTCACCAGGCTAACGGTCGCATGTTCGAAGCTATTGCCGACAAGACCAAAATCCCACTAGATCGCTTTGTTCTCAATATGGACAAATACGGCAATACATCATCGGCTTCAATTGGTATTGCTCTCAATGAGGCTGGCAAAGCGGGCAAGTTTAAGAAGGGCGATGCGATTATGCTCACAGGCTTTGGCGCAGGTCTAGCTTGGGCTGGCGCAGTCATCCGCTGGTAATGAAAACATCGTGTCTTTTCGGCGCTCCTCTTTCCGAGGGGCGTCTTTTTTGTACACAAGAAAGGCTCTATCGGGTTACATTCGGATTTAATACTGTAGAATCCGTAATTCACCGGTGAATGAAAGCGGAAAATCTTTCTATTGTCTAGATTTTGGGCATGTTAACTTTTTTGCAGGAAATTCGTTGGTTGTTGGCACAGCCATTTGACCTCGCCAGCGCGCTTTTGGTTCGACTGCTTTCTCCTTTTTTTGCTCCCATACGCCGTTCAGCCCAATACCCTTGGGTCATCGGTGGACACCGCGGCCGCATGCGAGCAGATAACTGCGGAGAACTACACCAATATCTTTGCACACAAACAAAACAGCCAGCTCTTTGGGTTGCAAATTCAACCGTTGCAACGAAGCTCCGCAATCAAGGCTTTGCATGCATTGATCGCAATACATGGAAGTCAAGACTTGCTATTTTGAGAGCACCCGTGGTCGTCTATTCCCACGGCGAAGATGATATCGACCAGTTCGCATTGCTCTGGCGAAAAAAGATCGGACTCCGCGTGCATTTAAACCATAGTATGAACCACATCAAGGCAGGGCAATTCCTCAGAGCCGATGTAAAAAACTATGGCTGGTTGCATCTGAAAATTTTTACTTGGACGATGGAAGACTTCGATTTGCTTTTAGCGAGTTCTGACTTGGAAAAGAAGCATTTTGACCTGAGTATGCCTCACCAAAAAGAGCGCATAAAAGTTGGAGGCGGAGCTCACCTCGATGGAGTGATCCGCAGGTCTAAAACACCACATGACCGGCGCATTCTTTGGTTCCCCACATTCCGCGATACACGCGCAGAAGCTCAAGAGCTCAATGCAACCATTGCCCAAATCGCACAAAGCGTCGAGCTCCAGCAATGGCTTGAACGCGAAGACCGTCATCTTTACATTTGCCACCACATCAATAGCGTCGGCTCTGCATTTGCATGTACCCAAGACTCCGCACATACGCGAATTCACATGTGCTCCCCCGCAAGCCTTGATGAACACTTGGCAAAAAGTGAGCTCTTCATTTCGGACTATTCGGGAATATTGATAGACTGGCTTTTGCAAGATCGTCCAGTCTTGTTTTTTCCTTTTGATATCTCTACTTATTTAGAACACCGCATGCTCTATATCCCATATGAAGACTTGCATTACGGACCTTTGGTTAGCACTGCGGATCAGTTCATTACCCAATTGATTCAAGGAACATGGCAAGACCTTACGCCTTGGAAAAATCGTCGCGAAAAATGGAAGGAATTAATGTTCCCTCTCCGCGACGAAGGATACGCAGCACGCACACATAAATCTATTCAGGAACACCTCCATGTTTAACCGAGATAAAACAAGAGCGGAAGAGCTTTGGCTGATTCGAGCGGGTTCAATCTTTGGTGGCCTTTTGCTGTTATCGCTAGTCTTGCATTATTTTGGCTCAAGTCCATACGGAGGATCCATTCTTGAGTCCCCATGGCGCTTTATTTTCAATGCTGTAATGATCGATTTCGCAGCCACCATTGCATTGGTGTTCCTATTTTGGCTTGGGGCAATGCTCTTTGGCTTGCGCGGCTTGGCTCTGCGCATTCCCTTTGTTCTTCTCGCACTTGTCTATACGATCATTCATCAATTCGATTTGGAAGTGGTACGCTGGCTCAACGAGCACATCACCATGTCCTATGTGAACAATTACTTACACAAGACCGATGGCGAATTGCTTAAAACCATTCTTGCTTCTGACTTACCAGCATCTATCGCTGCAGGCATACAGATGTTGTTGCCCATTCCGTTTGGAATCTGGTTGCTGACCCGCAAATGGAATGGGAAAATCAAACAAAGAACGGCGATCATTCTTGCGATTCTTTTTGTTGTTCTCGCGGCATCCCCCGAATGGCTTATGTATAGCGAAAAGCGCTGGCGCCGTATCTGCCCTATTGCATTTAGCCTTACCAAAGATGCTTTGCATGATTTTTGGGATCTTGACGCCCCTCGTAATCCCAAACAGGCATACGCAGATCTTCTGCAATATGCTGAAACAGGAACCTTCGCCGATAAGCCTCTCGACATCATTCCAGAATTTCCGATCTATCACGCGCAAGGCCCTGGACATTTGACCCCACAAGAATTCAAGAAGCTTCCGAAAGAAAAGCGCCCCAATATTATTTTTGTGATCATGGAGACTTGGCGCGGTTGGCGCTCAGGCCTTGTACACGATCAAGGAAAACCCAGTTACTTTCCCAAGCTCGACTCAGTACTCGAGCATGAAGCCTACTATTTCCCTTATGTTCACTCACTCGGATTCCCTAGCGTGGAAGGCGCTCAAAACATCCATTTAGGGACATGGCCACACTTTAATAAGATCATTCTTTCAAGCTTTTGCCACGACCGTTTCAAATCCTTGCCAGAGATTTTCCGCGACTTGGGCTACCACGCTGAAATCACGTTGGGAACAGACCCATCCTTCGACAATCTCACATTATGGCTGCAACACTGGTATGATCGTTTGGAGTATGACATCAAGAATGACAACGACAGCCTCTTGATCAATCGTGACATTCGAATATTCGATACCTTGTCTCGTACGAATCCATTTTTCCTTACGACATGGACTCTCTCTACACATCCTCCTTACGCAGTACCTCCAGCTCCAGAGTTAAAAAAAGCCTCTACGGAAGACGAGCACTATGAACAAGCTGCAAATTTTTCCGAACGCCAAGTGCTGCGATACATCGATCATATTCGTCATAGCGATCAATGGAAGAATACCATCATTGTGCTTGTAGGCGACCATGCTCAGCCAGAACCCGATATTCGTAGCAATTCAAGTATTGCAGGCTCGTTCACACCAGGGCACACATGGGTTCACGCCGCATTCTTAGGCGGATGGCCAGGACTTCCAGCACCAAAGCGCAACGAAGAAACGGTCCCTTCGATCGACATCGCCCCAACCCTACTAGAACTAGTGGACGCAAGCGTTCCCAATCATTTCATGGGTCACAGTCTTTTGCATCCAAAGTCACAAGAATTTTTAAGCTTCCGTTGGAACTCGATTGCACTCCATCGAGAAAATGACAGGGTGCTCTTCGATATGTACAACAGCAATCAAACCTGGTTCAAACTCAACAAGCAAATCCGCAGTGACTACGCACTTCTCATTGGGCACAGCACGCCGCAAAGCGATTCTATTCCATTTCCATTCGACAAAGAACGCTATCGGGATATGGTTCGTGCTTTTGCAGAGTTGTTGGACGACAATAAAATTTTTCCACGCGATGAATCAAAACTTGGCGTTTACGACCACTTGAGGTAACCGTTGAGCTTTAGCGCAGAAGACAAAAAAAAAGTCGCTACCGGAACCATTATCAATCTGCTTGGAGGCATTGCGCTAGCTAGCTCCAAGGGTTTTCAATTCGTAGTGCGTCGTTTATTTGGTGGGCCCGCTTTCGGTCTTTATGCAATCACGTATGGAGTGATGGAACTCTGCGCAAATTTCCTTTTAGGCGGTTTTGGTGATGCGATTACTTACCATGCATCAAGACATATCCACGCGAAAGAAAATGAGACCTTAACCGAGCAAGCAGCCCGCGAACAAAGGCTCTATGCGGCACTGGCTTCGAGTTTGCGCACTCCGATTCTTATTGCTATAGCCATGGCTTTTGCACTTTGGTTTGGCGCAGGATTATTGCAACACACCGTGTGGCGCGATCAAGACCCACAAGTCGTAAATCTTTTACGCATCGTGATTTTAGGCTTGCCATTGCTGACAATCGCACACTTACTCGCGGAATCTACCCGCGCCCACCTAGACATGAAACTCCCAGTGATTGTCGTACAAACGATGTTTCCTGGACTCTCTATGCTCTTTGCACTTTTGCTGCATTTTTGCTTTGGATTTGGAATCGAAGCCATGCCTTGGGGAATCGTGGCGTCCCTGATTTTGTGTGTTCCCGTGGCCATTTATGGATACCAACGCTACTACAGCATCTCGCGCACTTTGCTTGCCATTTTCCGCTTTGAAGGCGACCCTGAAGTTCGTCGTTTTGCAATTCCACAATGCCTTAATATGGCCTCCAACCTTGGCCTGGTAAAGATGGACTCGCTCATGCTTTCTGCATGGGTCAGCGCGGATGCCGTGGGTGTATATGTGTTGGTGACAGAGCTTACACAATTGGTGCGCTTGCCCAAGATGGCTTTCTCGGGAGTCTTTGGTCCACTGGTTGCAAAATATCAGAACCAAGGAAACCGCGCGGGCATAGGCGAAAGCTTGGTATCCTTAGCACAAATCACCTCGTTCATCGGTGTGTTGGTAGTGATTCCTGTGCATCTATTCTACCCTGAATTCATTCTTGGAAATGGGCAAGCATGGATGTTCTCCCTTGGTATTGCTTGGCTCTTGAGCATTGGGCCTTTGATGAGCGCACATTTTGGCCTCGCTGGGAATTTGCTCTTGATGACTGGGCATTCACGCTTACTGCTCGTCAATTCCTTGAGCTGCCTTGGCTTAAATATTGCACTCAATCTTTTGCTGATTCCGCACTTCGGCCTGCTGGGAGCAGCAATTGCAACGGGGGTATCGAACTTCAGCATTTCCTCTTTACAAATTTTTGAAATGCATCGCCTTGAGCGTTTCAATTTCAATTTTTGGCTCTACCATCGCGTGTGGCTTATTCTTGCGTTGAGTGCACCGGTGTTGCTTTGGTCACAAGGTTCAAGCATTGCGACTCGTCTAATCATTCTCGCCTGCGCATGGATTGCGCTTGTGGCTTCTGCCGTATGGCTTCCAGGTCCTACGGCTCATCCAGCTCGTTCCATGGTACACCGAATCCTTGCCCACATCCGAGATAAAGATTAGGATTACGCACTCGCAGACAAGCAGAAAAATTTATCTTTCCCCTCCGTGAGAGCACTTTTTGAATCTGAAGCGAAAAAAGCACAGCAGGAGAAGCTGTGGATAATATTTTGCACATGCATTTTTTGTGGCCTGAGAGTAATCTCTCTCTGCATACACTACCTCGGACCAAGCCCCTTTGGTGGGTCCTTGGTAGAAAGCCCTAACCGATATCTTGGAAACGCAATTCTTGTTGAACTAGCAGTGATTGTCGGCATTGCTATGGCGTTCTCTTGTATTTCATCCCTTTTTCGCATTCATAGCAATCGACTTCGCACCCCATTTCTTGCAAGCATGAGCGCGTATCTCATCTTAGCGCAGTTTGACCAAGAAATCGTGCGCTGGCTCGGCGAGCATATCACACTCTCTTTCTTGCACAATTATCTTCGCAAGTCCGATGGCCAGATGCTTATCGACTTGCTCAAATCAGACTTGGTTCCCTCCATCTTGGCTTTTGTGCAAATGATTCTTCCCATTCCTATTTCTTTATGGCTTTGGCGTAAACCATGGACAGGCACGCGTAGTTTCCCTGTAATTGCCACCTTGGTATTCATGGAAATCGCCCTCATTACATCTCCGCATTGGCTCATGGAAAGTGAGCCGCGCTGGCGTCGCATTTGTCCTGCACTAGTTGGACTTGGTGATGATGTTTTTCATAATGCCATGGGCTTTGAGCGACCAAGAAAACCAAAGCAAGCTTACGCGGATCTGCTCGCTTATGTGGATCACGGAAGCTTTGCGGACAAGCCTCTCGATTCGATTCCAGAATTTCCTCTCTATCACGCCACTGGGCCTGGGCACCTGAACGCAGATGCTTTCAAAAATCTTCCCCGCAATAAGCGCCCGAACATTCTATACATCTCTATCGAAAGTTGGCGCGGCTGGAAATCAGGCTTAGTGCATGACGCAACAATACCATCCGATTCTCCATTACTCGACTCCATTATTGAACATCAAGCCTATTACTTTCCATATGCACATTCTCAAGGGTTCCCTTCAGTAGAGGGCGCTTTAAATATGCAGCTCGGCGTGTGGCCACATGACCGAAAAATTTTCCTGTCTAGCTACACGAGCATCCGCACCAAATCCCTCACAGAAATTCTCAAGGATTTTGGATACCGCACAGAATTTATTGCGTCCACAGAACCGTCATTCGATAACCTAGACCAATGGCTACCTCATTGGTACAACTTCACGGAATATTCACCCAAGTTCAATCAAGACTCTATTGTAGTTGATCGGCTCATCGCATCGCTCGATACATTTAACCGCAACACACCATTCTTCTTGCATACATGGACGGTATCAACTCACCCACCTTATGATCTTCCTCCAGGAGCCCCTGAACCGGTTCCCAATAATACAGAGACTCGCTATGACGTCAACATGCGTTTCGCTGATCGGCAACTGGCTCGGTTAATCAAGCATGTTCAGCAAAGCGATCTATGGAGCAACACCATCATAGTGCTCGTTGGTGACCATTCCCAACTCGATGCAAAGGTGAGAAATAATTCAAGTATAGCTGGCTGCTTTGGCCCTGGTTTCACATGGGTTCACATCGCTCTACTCGGAGGCTGGCCAGGGCTTCCCGCACCACACCGCAATGAAGAGACGGTGCCCATTTTAGATCTTGCCCCAACCCTAATGGAACTCTTAGATATTAACGCCCCCAACCACTGGATGGGACATTCCTTGTTGCGTCCACAGAGCAGAGAATTTCTGAGCTTCCGCCATGAGCATGTTGCGATTCACCATGAAAGTGAACG
>Ga0302293_10000799_pt1 | contig 16229 bp, 5 predicted proteins | sample III_Fen_N2_2_FD_198758 | JGI IMG/M metagenome (GOLD analysis project Ga0302293, IMG submission 198758) | Peat permafrost microbial communities from Stordalen Mire near Abisko, Sweden - III_Fen_N2_2 | ecosystem: Environmental > Terrestrial > Soil > Wetlands > Permafrost | place: Sweden: Abisko...
AGTTACCAATTTCGCAGGTAATTTTGCTCCCGCTAACTGGATGTTTTGCCAAGGTCAATTACTTTCAATTGCAGAATACTCAGCTCTTTATGCACTTATCGGAACCACATACGGTGGTGATGGTCAGGTTACATTTGCTTTGCCTGATTTGCGCAGCCGTGTGGCTATCCACCAAGGCCAAGGTCCGGGTCTTTCCAATTACTTCATTGGTCAAATGGCAGGAACTGAAAATGTAACACTTTTATCTCCGCAAATGCCAGCTCACAACCATGTTGTGCAAACTTTTACTGGAGCTTTCAGTGCATCCACTGCTACTACAGGACTTGTAAGCGTTCCGAATAATGCGATTCCTGCTGCAGGAGCAACCGTTTATTCTAATGCTCCAGATGGAGACAGCCTTGGTCCAATGCACTGTAACACAGTGACTCCTATTGTTGGAAGTAATTCACCACTTTCTATTATTCAGCCGTATACGGCAATGAATTTCATTATCGCAGTTGAAGGTATTTTCCCTTCACGAAATTGATCATTTAAAAAATTTTAAAAAGCTATAAATCATGGAAGGAGTTATTGGTTTTACAACACTATTTGCTGGCAATTTCGCCCCAAAAAGTTGGGCATTTTGCGCAGGACAAACAATTAATATTGCATCGAATACTGCATTGTTCTCTATTCTTGGAACACAATACGGAGGAAATGGCACCACTACTTTTATGTTACCTGACTTGCAGGGACGTACAATTGTAGGGACAGGAACAGGTCCGGGACTTTCAACATACGTTAACGGACAGAAAGCTGGAACAGAAAATGCAACATTAACAACGGCTACAATGCCTGCGCATATTCACCCTGTTTCGGCTCAGCTTAACATTTCGGCTACAAGTAACCCTGCATCATTGACGAATCCAATTGGAAATTTGTATGCAGGAGAACCTACAGCAAATCCAATTTATGGAGCTGATGGAAATGTTCAAATGGCAAAAATAAATGCAAATATTACGATGACGAATACTGGTGCTGGTGCAGCATTTAAGATTCTTCGTCCGCTTCTTGGTTTGAACTACATCATTTGTCAATATGGTGTTTTCCCTGCAAGAAACTAAACTATTTTATTTTAATCAGAAAATGGGAACGTGATTGTTCCCATTTTCTGTTTTCTTTGCAACACATTCAGCACTTTTTATTATGTCAAAAAAAATTGGCCTTTTGTTACCTCGCTCGGGTGAGTACACAAGTATGGGGTTTGATCTCAATGATGGTTTTCGCTTAGGTTTAAAAGAAGCAGGCCTTTCGGATATAGAAATCTTCAGTGATAATACAGGCTTTGGAGACGACTTACAAACAACGCATTCCAAGGCTGAAAAGCTTATAATGAGTGACGATGTTGATCTGATCGTTGCCTATATGACATCACTCAATGCAGAACCACTCTATGATTTAGCAAAAGTATCCGGGAAGCCATTTCTATTTTTAGATGCCGGTATGGAGATATTTGAAGCTACTCCAATTCAAAATTGCTACCACATAACATTACAAGGCTTACACGCCAGTTACCTTACTGGTATCAATGCAGGAGAAACCAGTAAGAAAATTATTGCAGCTACCAGTTTTTACGATGGCGGGTATCGCGGTCCCTGGGCGCTCATGGAAGGAATGAAAAAGAAAGACAGTACTACTGTCGGTAATTTTGTAAGTGTCTTTCAACCAAAAGAGTTTTCAATTGACTCCTTCCTTTCCCTTATTCAAGAAAGCGGAGCAGAAGCCGTTACAGCATGCTTCAGTATGTATCTTTCCGAATTATTCATGCGTGAATTAAAAATACATAGTCCATTATCAACCTCACTCCCTTTTTATTGTACGCCTTTTATGGCTGAAGAAATTTGGTTGGAAAAATCTGATTTCCCCGGTGGAACTTTCCACACAATTGTTCCATGGGCAACAGATCTTGATAATCCGGCTCAATCTGTCATGAAAGATTCCTTGGAAAAAAACAAAAATAAACAAGCAAATATATTCAGTTTACTTGGTTGGGAAGCCGCGTACGCCGCTGCACAAATTCTCTCAGAAGGTATTACGTCTCTTGATACATGGTCATTTGAAAGTCCTCGTGGAACATTGAAATTTCATCCTGAATCGCATTGTTCATATGCACCACTTTATAATGGTTTCATTGAAGAAGGTGAGAACGGAAAATCAAAACTTCGTACAACTGACTCTATAGAAATTAGTGCTGAAGAACACCATGAGATTTTCTCTTGGCAACTAAACGGTGAGTATACGCGCTGGAGAAATAATTATTTCTGTATTTAAGTTATGCGTATTGCTATACTCTGCAACGACAGACTAGGTTTCCCTGCAATTCATCAATTGTTACCTCACAGACTTATCGTAGCCGTGGGTACAACAAACCGAGTGCCAGAAACAAAAATTGTACTACAACAATTGTGCAACCTTGGTACTATTCCGCTTCAACTATTTTCGAACAAAAATTTAGAAGAAAGTCTGATTAGTTGGCTTGAACAATACCAACCGGATCTCGTGTTGGTTAAAACATTTCCGTACAAAATTCCGGCATCTGTTTTAACCATTCCGAAATATGGCTTTGTTAATTTCCATTACGCTCCATTACCAGCTTTCCGTGGGTCAAACCCCTTATTTTGGATGATCAAAAATGGAATGCAAGAAGGTGGTGTTACCGTACACAGAATGGATGAATCATTTGACACCGGTGATATTTTATTACAATATCCGGTAATGATGACTCCTGAAACAAATTATGGCTTGGCAATCAGTCAACTGGCGGCAACAGGTGCTTCATTGACAGGAAATCTGATACAAGGTTTATTGAATAATTCGCTTCAACCAATCAAACAAGACAATTCAAAAGCAGGTTGGTATGGTCGTCCAAAAGTGGAAGATCTTGAAATACGGTGGGCAGAAATGAATGCGCTTGAAATCCGTGCACTTGTTAATGCTACAAATCCGTGGAATAGAGGAGCAATAGTGCGGTACAGAGGTTGGACATTTGCATTAGCGGATGTGTCTATTTCCGACTTTAAAGTTCCTGTTGGCACTGCTCCGGGAACGATACTCGCACTCAATGAAGAGCAAGGACTTATTATTTCGTGTAAATCGGAAGAAGCGATTCGAGTAGAGGTCTTTTATACGGAAGAAGGCTTTTTTACCGGCTTTCGTCTTAAAACCTTCGGACTTAACTCAGGAATTCAATTGATTAACTAAACTATACACAAGATATTTTGATACAATAATCTAATGTTTAAACTAAAATGACAATTCTTAAACTAAATTTCTTTAATTTCGATAGTGACTCTAATTGTGAGTTGCAATCTTAAACTACTTCCATGAAAAAAAAAATCACTCTCGGTACACACAATTATAGAGTTGTACTTTTTTTAGCAATTACCGCCTTGTTATGTTCAGCAAACCTTCATGCTCAGACATGGTCCTTTGAAGGTGGTGCCGGTTCAACCGGTGCAGAACTAGGTAAAGCAATTTGCTCAGATGCCTCAGGAAATATCTATGTAACAGGCTCCTTTTCAAACACCGTTGATTTTGATTTAGGTGCAGGAACTGCCAATCTAACTTCAAACGGTGGGAATGATATTTTCATAGCGAGCTACTCTTCTGCTGGCGCTTATCGTTGGGCTGTACGTGCCGGTGGAACAGCCGCAGACAATGGTCAGCCATCCGGGGGAATTTGTACGGATGGTACCAATGTATATGTAACCGGAAATTATAATGGTGCGTCTACTTTATTTGGTGCCATTAGTCTTACACCCAATGGTGGTTCAGGTACGGATTTATATGTGGCTAAACTCAACGCTACTACCGGTGCATTCACATGGGCTGTTAGTATGGGTGGAGTCGGTAATGTGGATCATGGTTTGGCGCTGTGTCTTGACGCTTCCGGTAATCCTTATTTATTGGGTTCTTTTAATGGTACCATGAGCGGTGCTTGTACCCCCACTTCTGCTGGAGGAAGCGATATTTTTGTGAGTAAACTTAATCCGGCAACAGGAGCTTGTGTTTGGATGGCTAACGGTGGCTCTACTGGTAACGACGGTACAGCTGGAGGAGGGATCTGTTACGACCCTGTCTCTACCGAAATTGTGGTTGCTAGCAATTTCAGCACAGGAACAGCAACTTTTGGCGGATTTAGCATCCCTAATGCAGGTGGAATAGAAATGTGTGTATTGGAATTAAACTCCTCAACAGGTGCTTGGCTTGGTGCAGTGGGAACTGGTTCAACAACCAACGATGATGCCACAGCATGTGCCTATGATGCCAGTACGGGTGATGTTATGATTACCGGTGCTTTAACAGGAAACATGACTTTACCCGGTGGGATAGCTTTAACAGCTTCATCGGCAGGTTCTCAAGATGCTTGGGTAGGGCGTTATTCAATAACTTCAAATGGATTTGTATGGGCAAAGAGCGCTTCAGGCGCCAGCAATGACCGCGCAAATGGGATAGCTGTAGATGGAACAGGTTCAGTAGTTATTACGGGGCAGTTCATTAACAACCCTACAACATTTGGTTCCTTATCGTTAACAAACACGAATAGTAATGCGGCCTTTGATGATATGTTTGTGGTTTGCTATTCAGCAGCATCAGGAACTGAACGATGGGCTACTAAAAACACCAATACAGGTACTCAGCCTTCAGCTAATAACGGACGAGCAATTACCTATGCCGGAAGTAATAATTTCTGGATAACCGGCCAATACGCAGATGGTATGGGATTCGGATCTTTGGGTGCTATGACTTCAGCTGGATTCAATGATATCTATGTCGCAAAACTCAATGCTCCTCCTCCCCTTTCTGCCACACAATCTCAAGTCAATCTTACTTGTAATAATGTCTGTACTGGTTCCGCAACGGTAGTTGCAAGTGGAGGAACATCGCCTTATACTTATTCATGGTCTCCATCAGGAGGTTCAGGAGCAACTGCTTCATCACTGTGTGCAGGTAGTTATACTTGTACCATTACTGATGCCGTTTCTTCTTCCATCACAAAAACATTTACAATAACACAGCCTCCGGCAATAACGGTTACTGCAGCTTCGCAAACCAACATTTCTTGCTTTGGCGGAAGTAACGGTGCAGCAAGTATCAATACGCCATCAGGTGGTACTGGTGGGTTCACATACAACTGGACTCCTGGCAATCCACCCGGTGATGGAACAGTTTCTGTAACAGGGTTGACAGCTACAACCTATACATGTACTGTAACTGATGCGAACGCCTGCACAAAAACGCAAAACTTTACAATCACAGCTCCTACTGCAATTGTGGTTACTCCTGCGTCACAAACCAATGTTTCCTGCTTTGGTGGAAGTAACGGCGCGGCGAGTATCAATACACCAACAGGTGGTGCGGGCGGTTATACCTATGATTGGACACCAGGTACACCTACCGGTGATGGAACAGTTTCCGTTACAGGACTTTCGGCTCAAACCTATACTTGTACCGTAACAGACGCTAATAGTTGTACTAAAACACAAAACTTTACCATTACGGCTCCTACGGCAATTGTAGTAACTCCATCGTCACAAACCAATGTTTCTTGTTTTGGTGGAAGTAACGGTGCGGCAAGTATCAATACACCAACGGGTGGTGCAGGTGGTTATACCTATGATTGGACACCAGGCACACCTACAGGTGACGGTACAGTTTCTGTGACAGGACTTACAGCACAAACATATACTTGTACGGTAACAGATGCTAACGGGTGTACAAAAACCCAAAACTTCACTATTACAGCCCCAACTGCTATTGTAGTAACTCCAGCGTCACAAACCAATGTTTCCTGCTTCGGCGGATCAAATGGCGCAGCGAGTATCAATACACCTACAGGTGGTGCAGGTGGCTACACCTACAATTGGACTCCCGGTAACCCAACCGGTGATGGAACCGTTTCTGTAACAGGATTGACCGCTACAACTTGGACGTGCACTGTAACAGATGCCAATGGATGTACAAAAACCCAAAACTTTACAATCACAGCTCCAACGGCAATTGTAGTGACTCCTGCTTCGCAAACCAATGTTTCTTGTTTTGGTGGAAGTAACGGCGCTGCGAGTATCAATACACCAACAGGCGGCGCGGGTGGTTACACCTATAACTGGACTCCAGGTAATCCAACAGGCGATGGTACTGTTTCCGTAACAGGACTTACAGCACAAACATATACGTGTACCGTAACGGATGCCAACAGTTGTACAGCGATCCAAAATTTTACAATCACAGCTCCTACTGCTATAACGGTTACTCCAGCTTCGCAAACCAATGTTTCTTGTTTTGGCGGATCAAACGGTGCAGCGACTATCAATACACCAACAGGTGGTGCAGGTGGTTATACTTATGATTGGACGCCAGGTACTCCAACAGGTGACGGTACTGTTTCCGTAACAGGACTTACAGCTCAAACCTACACTTGTACTGTAACAGATGCAAACAGTTGTACTAAAACACAAAACTTTACTATTACAGCTCCTACCGCTATTGTGGTTACTCCGGCTTCACAAACTAATGTTGCTTGCTTTGGTGGATCAAGTGGTGCAGCGACTATCAATACCCCAACAGGTGGTGCAGGTGGTTACACTTATGATTGGACGCCGGGCACTCCAACGGGTGACGGTACAGTTTCTGTGACAGGACTTACAGCGCAAACATATACTTGTACGGTAACAGATGCTAACGGGTGTACAAAAACCCAAAACTTTACCATCACAGCTCCTACTGCAATTGTGGTTACTCCGGCATCTCAAACAAATGTTTCGTGCTTCGGAGGAAGTAATGGTGCGGCAAGCATCAATACACCTACAGGTGGTGCTGGAGGATTTACCTATAATTGGACTCCTGGCAACCCAACCGGTGACGGTACTGTTTCTGTAACAGGGCTTACTGCTCAAACTTACACGTGTACGGTAACAGATGCCAACGGGTGTACTGCATCACAAAACTTTACAATCACTGCTCCAACTGCTATTGTTGTAACTGCTGCTTCGCAAACCAATGTTGCCTGCTTTGGCGGAAGTAATGGTGCTGCAAGTATCAATACGCCAACAGGTGGCGCAGGTGGATTCACTTATAACTGGACTCCCGGCAACCCAACTGGTGACGGTACAGTTTCCGTAACAGGACTTACCGCTCAAACCTATACTTGTACAGTGACCGATGCTAACGGTTGTACAGCTAGCCAAAACTTTACCATTACTGCCCCTACTGCTATTACAGCTTCCATTTCATCCACTGCGACAGGTTGTACGGTGAACAATGGTACTGCAACTGTTTCTGGAGTTAGTGGCGGTGCGGGTGGTTATACCTACTCATGGTCTCCTTCCGGAGGTTCGGGGTCTGTGGCAACCAATCTTGGTGTTGGAACTTACACTTGTACCATTACAGATGCCAACGGTTGTACCATAGCTCCTAGTGTTGCGGTAACAACAATTGCATCACCAACATTAACTGCTGCTAGCCAAACCAATGTTTCTTGTTTCGGCGGTTCAAACGGTGCAGCAGCAGTAAACCCTGCAACCGGTGGCGCTGGAGGGTACAGCTATAATTGGACTCCGGGTAATCCAACAGGTGACGGAACCGTTTCGGTTACTGGACTTACAGCTACAGCATATACTTGTACAGTAACTGATTTAAATGGCTGTACGGCAAGTCAAACATTTACAGTTACCCAACCTCCTGTTTTAACAGTAAATGCGATTGTTTCTTCTAACTACAACGGAAGTAGTATCAGTTGCAATGGCGCTGCGGACGGTCAAATTACCGCTATCCCATCAGGTGGAACAGGACCTGGATATACATTCTTATGGTCGAATGGACAAACCAATGCTACCGCAACCGGACTTATTGCCAATAACTACTCAGTAGTTGTTACGGATGCTAACGGATGTACAGCTACTTCGAATACCGTGACGTTGACTCAACCGTTACCATTAACAGCGGTACTTGCTCCTCACACCAACGTTTCTTGCTTTGGCGGATCAAATGGAACTGCTTCAATTACTGTTGCTGGAGGTACTGGTTCTTATCTGTATGACTGGACTCCGGGAACTCCTATTGGAGACGGAACAAACGCTGTAAGTGGGCTTAGTGCAGGAACGATTACATGTAACGTGACAGATGTTAACGGATGTGTGCTTTCCGTTGCCTTCCCAATTACCCAACCTACACAATTGGTGTTGACTTCAGCGTCTGAAACAGATGTTACCTGCTTTGGTGCATCAAACGGAACAGCTTCAGTGAATCCGGCTACTGGTGGTGCGGGTGGTTATACGTATGATTGGACTCCGGGAACACCTACAGGTGACGGAACAACTTCCGTTTCCGGACTTGCGCCTAACACATATACATGTACAGTTACTGATGCGAACGGTTGTACAGCAAGTCAGGTTTTTACCATTACACAGCCTATTGCTATTATTGCATCATTGACACAAACAGCATGTGATTCTTATACATTAAACGGTACTACTTACACAACTACCGGAACATATGTGCAAAATCTTACAGCTGTAAACGGATGTGACTCAACGTTGACGTTGAACTTAACGATTAACAATAGTAGCAGTTCAACTACTCCGGTTACAGCTTGTGATTCATACACTTGGACAAACGGCACTACTTATTTTGCTTCAGGATCATTCATCCAATTGTTGACAAATTCGGTAGGTTGCGATTCAACTGCGACTTTGGTATTGACTATCAATAACAGCAGTACCTCAACCACAACTGTATCCGCTTGCGATTCGTATACATGGACGAATGGCACTACTTACATGACTTCTGGAACCTATTTCCAAACGTTGACGAATGGCGTAGGTTGTGATTCGACTGCTAGCTTGGTATTGACCATCAACACATCAACAAGTAGTGCAGATACTGTAATTACGTGTGATAGTTATGTATGGAGCGCAGATGGACAAACGTATACCACAAGTGGTGATTACTCAGCAACATTAACAAATGCTGCAGGATGCGATTCCATTGCAACGTTGAATCTGACACTTTTCTACGGTTCCAATGCCAATGAAACTGCAACGGCTTGTGATTCATATATGTGGTCAGAAGATGGTCAAACGTATACTGTTTCAGGAAACTACGTTGCTACTTACCAATCTGCTAACGGCTGTGATTCAACTATCACGTTGATTTTAACAATCAATAATAGTGTATCAACTACCGAAAGTGTGTATGCATGCATTGATTATATGTGGCCGGTAACCGGAACAACCTATACAACAACAGGTATTTACAGTGATACATTAACAACTGTAAACGGTTGCGATTCTATTTTAGTGTTAGATCTTACCATCACAGGATTCCCTACCGCAGTTGCTACTGACAACGGTGATGCAACACTAACTGCTTCGGTAGGAACGGCTTACCAATGGATCGATTGTTCAAATAACTCGGCTATCGTCGGAGCAACTTCGCAAACATTGACAGTGACACAAAACGGTGATTATGCCGTTGTGGTGACTAACGCTGGTGGTTGTTCGGATACGTCAGATTGTGTGAACATTGATTACATCGGATTGGTAGAACAACACACCGAAGCGATGAATGTATTCCCGAATCCAACGGATGCAAGCGTTACCATTCAGCTGAATGCAATTGATGCAACACTTGAATTATTGGATGCCAGCGGAAAAGTACTCGGTACAACTCGTTTCTCTAATGAAACTGTGTTGAACTTAACAACTTATCCGGTTGGTGTATACCTTATCCGTGTAAAAACTGCCGATCAAATTATTGTGAAGCGTATCGTGAAACAATAAGAATTGAATAAAGAATAGCTAAAGCCCCATTCCTTTCAGTTGGATGGGGCTTTATAATTAAATAGAGACTTTATCTACTTTCATTTTTGATGACGAACCCCATGTATGGACCCTTGCGTAACGCAAATAATATCAGTCAACTACACATAAAAACTATTGAATAATGTTATCCGTTTTTTGGACAACAGAGAATTTTAACTTAAATTTGTCGTTCAAAATAGTTTAGTTAAACACTATTTCACGCATGAAAAAAACGCTTTCACTTTTTGCTGTTTTAACCGTTGTTACCACAATTAATGCCCAAACATGGACCTTCGAAGGTGGTGCAGGTTCAGCTGGCGTAGAACTCGGTAAAGCCATTTGCGCTGATGCCGCCGGAAATATTTATGTAACAGGTTCGTTTACAAATACGAATGATTTTGATCTTGGCGCTGGTACTGCAAACTTGACCGTTAATGGTGGATCTGACATTTTTATTGCCAGCTATACATCAGCCGGAGTCTATCGATGGGCTGTACGTGCCGGTGGAACAGCTAACGAAAATGGCCAGCCATCCGGAGGAATTTGCACAGATGGTACCAATGTTTATGTAACCGGAAATTATAATGGCGCTGCTACTTTATTCGGAGCCATAAGTCTTACTCCCAATGGTGGTACAGGCACAGATGCATATGTAGCCAAACTCAACGCAACAACCGGCGCATTCATTTGGGCTGTTAGTATGGGTGGAACTGCTAATGTGGATCATGGTTTGGCAATGTGTCTTGACCCTTCTGGTAATCCATACGTATTAGGAACTTTTAATACTACCATGAGCGGTGCTTGCACCCCTGTTTCCTTGGGAGGAAGTGATCTATTTGTAAGTAAGCTCAATCCTGCAACCGGAGCTTGTGTCTGGATGGCTAGCGGTGGTTCTACCGGTAATGATGGTACACTTGGAGGAGGAATCTGTTATGACCCTGTTACCACTGAACTAGTGGTTGCCAGTAATTTTAGTACAGGAGCAGCAACTTTTGGTGGATTTAATATCCCTAATGTGGGTGGAATAGAAATGTGTGTGCTGGAATTGAATTCCTCTACAGGAGCTTGGCTTGGTGCAGTAGGTTGCGGTTCAACAACCAACGATGATGCAATCGCTTGCGCCTATGATCCGAGTACTGCTGGAGTTATGGTTGCAGGTGCTTTTACAGGTAACATGACTTTACCTGGTGGAATAGCTTTAACAGCTTCATCTGCAGGTTCACAAGATGCATGGTTTGGACGATATTCTATTTCTACGAATGGATTTGTCTGGGCAAAATCTGCCGTAAGTACCACAAATGATCGTGCAAACGGAATTGCAGTAGATGGAACCGGTGCAGTGCTAATTACCGGTCAATACGGTATTAACACTACTTCATTTGGTGCACTATCATTAACAAACACCAACGCAGGTGGATTTGATGATATATTTGTAGTAAAATATGCTGCTGGAGCTGGAATAGAACTATGGGTAACAAAAAACACCAACTCCGGTACTCCACCTTCTTCTAATAACGGTCGAGCAATAGCGTATGCAGGAAGTAACAATTTCTGGATTACAGGCCAATTTGCGCAAGGTGCAACGTTTGGTGCTTTAGGTCCTTTGTCTTCAGTGGGTTTCAATGATTTTTTTGTTGCTAAACTCAATATACCGATCTCTTTACCAGTGGAATTATCTTCATTCACCATCAGTTGTGAGGATGAATTTGAACAACTCAACTGGACAACAGAATCAGAATATCGCTTCGACTACTTTGAAATCGAGAAAAGTTACGATTTGGAAGACTTCATTTCGGTAGGAATAGTTGACGCTGTAGGAGAATCAACAACTACTCAACACTATTCATTTGAGCTTCCGCTCACAGTTGAAAACACTCAGGTTTATTACCGTTTAAGAATGGTAGATCTGGACGGCACTTCCGAGTTTTCTGACATTATCTCCGGAATTTTCTGCGGTGATGAAAACTCGTTATTAAAAAACTACTCCTTCAACGGAAGAATACTAACACTTGAATTAAACGATGCGAATGCCAGTTTAGAACTGTTCAGTATCACTGGTCAGAAAATCACGCCTCGCATGGAGGAAAGCAATGAGAATATTCGAGAACTTCAATTCGCTACAACCGGTCAACAAGTGTACATTTTGCGTGTCACTTCAGCCGATGGTAGTAAAACTAGTCTGGAACGTATTTATTTTTAGTAAGAACTTATTTTACGAATTAGTTTAAATAAGCGTTAATCGCATACTAAAGCAAAGGCTCATCTACTGATGGGTCTTTGTTATTTTACACCATTCAACAAGGGAATTAAAGTGACTGAAATAAACCTATCTCCCGAATATTTCAATAAATCAAAAACCTATTTTTTACGTTGATTAATTCTAATTCACCGAAAATCACTATTTTCATTCCTGTAAAATAATTTTTGTAAAAACCATTACTTCAATTCCCCACTGATCGGTATGCGCTTTTTTCAATCGCTACTTTCGCTTCTGTTGTTGCTGGCAACACAAACCTATGCACAAACCTATCCGGTACAGGTTTCTGTTTCCACTACTCCACCCTATTACAACTTTTTGTCGCATTACGGCGATCAAAACAATCATTTGTTAATCGTTGCAACTCTCACCGATTTCAATTCACCTCCTGTAAATGTGCGGCTACGGCTTCGCATTGAAGGACCTGGATTTTCTGTTCAAACCCGACAAGATCTTCCTGTAGGACCGGTTTTTGAGTTGACTCCCGGGTTTCCGGTTTTTATTCAAGGAAACGATCTTCTTCCCTTGCTTCAGGAAAATAATCTCGCCATCCTTTCCGGAAACCCCAATTTCAATAATCTTCCGGAAGGATTCACTACCATTTGTGTGGATGTGATCAAAGACGGAGTTGGCGGTGAAGTGCTGGCAACAAATAATTGTACCGCATTTTTTCTACAATTGATGCAACCACCGCAGGCATTTTTGCCGATTTGTAATTCAGTGGTTGATACCTCATCTTTGTTTCAAACCTTTCAATGGTCACCACCTCAAAACTACATTCCGGCGATTGGAACCGATTTGAACTATACGTTTTCATTGTACGAATGGATCGATACAACCAATTTCAACATTTTCCAAACCGGGCAAGGGTTGGTGTATCAAACACAAACGGCCCTTCCAATGGTTCAGGTTTCCAACTTCGATCTTGCCTGGCAAAAAGGTCGAAAGTATGTGTGGAGAGTTCAAGCTGAATTAACTTCCAACGGAATTCCCGTTCAAATGATCACCAACAACGGACTTTCTGCCCCGTGTAGTTTTTATTACGGGAAACCACAAACGTTGGCCGAAGCATTAACCGGAGGACTCACCATCAACCTTATGGCCGAAGCACTTTCCAATAGAAAAGGACAAGCTTCTTGGACAGTTGTTGACGATACGCCCGGAGCAGGACTCTCAACTTATTCTTTTTACATTGTAGAATACCGGCGTAAACCGCAAGCAGGAGAAAACTATGTTTATCCTTGGTGGGAAGACACGGTTTCGACCTTCCAATTGCCGATTTATCAGTTGGAACCCGAAAAAACGTACCAAGTTCGCGTAAGTGGTTTAGCTGGAAATTATAGAAGCGTACCTACCGAAATTGCAGAATTCACCACTCCACCAGCACGAGAATACCTTTGTGGCGAAGCCGATCTCCCCTATTTACCAAACAATTATGTTCCTTTAGCCAATGCACACATGGGAGATGTGTTCCAAATCGGGCAATTCTCGTTGGAAGTAAAAGACATTATTCCATTGGGAACACCTGGTCATTTTAAAGGTCGGGGAACCATACCGCATAGCTTCATCAGCGGCGCTCGAATCAAGGTGCGATTTGACGATTTGCTGGTCGATTCGGAATACAACGTTCGCGAAGGAGCAGCACAAGCCGTCACTGATGGAGTGGATAATTGGTTGAATGATCAGTATTTGGATCAGGCAACTCCTTATTCAGTTAATGGCACTATCGAATCGGGAGGTTATCTGAATGATTCGACGGTATTTGTGGTCGTCAACGGCGATTCGTTGTTTTTTCAATTCGACGGAAGTGATCTTCCTATTGTGATTCACGGTGACAACAACGTTGAGTACCAATTTTGGCCCGACGGTACAATGATTGTGACTACTTACGGAATCATTCCATCGAATGACCAGCTTGACGCGACCAAGAATCTTTACGTACATTTTGAACCGGCCTTGACCACCGATATTACTTTCGATAAGAAAAACTACGCGCAATTCGCCGACAGCTACGAAGCCATTGTTTGTGCCGAACAGTTCCTTTATTTCATCCCCAACAAAAGCAAAGACATTACAGGAACCGAACAGGTAAAAGCCATCATTCACGGCACCATTCCGAGCTTTCTGCCAAGTGAACTCACCTTCCTGATTGCCGGTGGAAACGCTGTAGTTCCATACTCGCAAATCAACGATTCGACCTTCTTACTCACGCTTCCTGCACGCAGTTATAACTATCAGGTATACGCCGATTACAGCGATTTGAAATTGGGAAAAGTGAACGTAAAAAGTTACGCACCGTTGACCAAGAAAGTGCGCATTGTGCCACTGGTACCTATGAACGGTATCACGGAAACACAAATTGAAACTGAGCTCAATGCGTTGTACAAAGGTGCCAACCTCACGATTGACGCTACCATTGCTCCGCAATTCAATACTCCGGAATTCACTACAACCACTTCATTTGCCAATCCGGATGTTACGCTAATGAGCAAATACACGGTGCAAATGCGCGCTTTACGCGATGCTTATTTGGCCGAAAACCAAGTTGAAAGCGGAACCTATCTGGTGTTTGTTCTTCCATCTTTTACCGACTCGCAACTCGACGGCTACATGGTGCGCGGCAGAGGAGTTGGTTTTGTAACGGCCAGTACCTTGAGTAGCTTACCCGTTTTTGCGCATACGCTCGCTCACGAACTTGGTCACGGAATCGGTGGATTGGAACACGCTTGGGGCGATACCGAAAGTTTAAAAGGCTCAACTGATAATCTGATGGATTATTCGGGTGGGACGCGGTTGGTGAAAGAGCAGTGGGAAGGGTTGAGGAATCCTGCACCTTTCACAGTTTTATTTGATAATGATGAAGACGGAATGGCGCAAAATTCATTCTTTGGCGTACGAACTGACCTTTTAACAACCGAGGTAGATTACGATGAAATATTCATTCATAACTATGTGGGTGGTGATCAATTCATTTACAGAGCACAAAACGGTACTTATTTCAAATTGGGGACTGCTAATTATCCCAAGTTAAATAGTGTCTATCTCAGAAACGGTTTTATAATCGGTGGAAAATATGGGAATACTCAATTTGAATTGTGTAATACTTACTATGATTTTGCTTTAAATCAACATGGTAAAACCGTCTTCTTTTATTCCGATGAGATTGAAAACAGATTTGAAGACGTGCCTGCTTCAAATGGCGATACCATTACTCTAATTAACCCACATGAGACAGACATACGCCAACTAGAAATCATTCCTTGTTCACAGGTCACGGGCTACCTAGCTGACTTGTACGATTTGAATAATCCGAATGTTCCGGACGATTCATTGGTTTTCATGGCATCCGATTGCCCGCCACAAAATGCGAGTGCCAGTAATTGTAACCCGACCTATTACCAAACGATCAGCAACCTTGACAAAACGGTCATGCGTGAACACGTTGCTTCATTTGTGAGCGGGGCGAACCTCAACTTTACAAACAATCCGATTAAGGCTTTCAAGTTCTCAAGCAATCAGGTTTTTAATTACTTCTCACCAAAAGAAGAACTAATTATCAAAGAGAAAGTAAAAGCTTTGCAATTGTATCAACCCGATTTTGCTGTAGGTTTTATTCTTACTGAAAATTTGGACACCAATAAGATGTTTTCAACTCAGCAATTGAATGAGTTAGCGCAAGACGCGGTACAATACGCTTTAACCATCAATCCGACTAAAAAGCTGGCGATTTTGGTGCTAAATATGCCGAAATATCAGCAAAGCGGTGCATACACTCAACACGAAAACTGCTATAATCTTGGTTTTGCTGTTTCTGACCCCTCACTCATTAAGCCAGGTGCGAGTGTTGAAGATATTTACGCAACGTCTTCAATGGAAGCCTTTCAAGAATTTTTCTCATTACTCAAAAAGCCATGTAAAATCATTAACGTTCACGAACGCTTTAACGGTGAATTGGTCGTAAATACAATTGACCGAACAGCAGTAGGAAAAGAAATCTACGGTTCGCCTTTCGTGATAAAAGCCAATTATATTGTCTCCAATTTCCGCAGTGAGTATATCCAAAAATTAGGGGCAATTGGTACGGCAAATCAACACTATGAAAACGGTATTGAAAACACTTCCAATGCAAGCAC
>Ga0302293_10000802_pt1 | contig 16196 bp, 10 predicted proteins | sample III_Fen_N2_2_FD_198758 | JGI IMG/M metagenome (GOLD analysis project Ga0302293, IMG submission 198758) | Peat permafrost microbial communities from Stordalen Mire near Abisko, Sweden - III_Fen_N2_2 | ecosystem: Environmental > Terrestrial > Soil > Wetlands > Permafrost | place: Sweden: Abisko...
TCGGACTGCGCATCCCAGGAATTTCATTGACGATGGCTTCAATCTGCTCATTGGGCACATTCATCAACACATATTTCTTATTTTCAGCATTTTGTACTGACTGAATGCGAAACAGGAGTTCATCCAGAATGTTCTGCTTTTCATCCGTCAAAGCAGTGTGACCAATCAACAATGCTTCTGAATGCATGACTACTTCCACTTCCTTCAAAGCGTTGCTAACCAAGGTGCTGCCTGAACTTACAATGTCGAAGATGCAGTCTGCCAGCCCAATACCGGGAGCAATTTCGACTGAACCGGTGATGACGTGGATTTCGGCCTTCACCCCTTTTTCACGTAGGAAATCAGCCAGAATGACGGGATACGAGGTGGCTACCTTCTTGCCGTTCAGCCATTCAACGCCCGGATAATCAATCGCTTTGGGGATGGCAATGGAAAGACGGCATTTGCTGAACCCCAAACGTTTGATAATCTCGGCGTTTTCCTTCTTTTCACAAAACTCATTCTCCCCTACGACACCGACATCAGCTACGCCTGAAGCGACCGATTGGGGTATATCGTCATCCCGTAAAAAAAGGATTTCGACGGGAAAGTTTTTGGAAGGGACCAGCAGGGTCCGTTTACCGGATTCAAGTTTGATCCCGGCTTCCTGAAGCAACAACATGGTGTCTTCGTTGAGACGACCTTTGGATTGAACTGCAATTCTAAGCATATTTCCGTTTATTGAATAAAAAAAGGCTCACCCGTTACCGGCAAGCCTTTCCAATGATGTATGTCTACGCAAAATCCGGCCAACCGTTTATCGAATGAAATGATGATGATGGTGGATGGAATGCATGATGGTTTTCCTTTATTGTTATACGTCACAAAACTACGAAAAAAATATCGAATTACAAGGATTCACTCTCGAATCTGAAAAAATCGACCTACATTTGTAATACTCAAACATTCTGATTATGATCATACCTGCAGTGAACACCTTGCAATCCGTATTGGAGCAAAGCGTATCCTTGTTTGGCGACAAGGTCCTTTCCACAATGGGAAGTGAATGCATCGTCACCTACCGATCCTTGGGAAAACTGACCTCCCAATTGCGTTTCTTTCTGTCGGAAAAAGGCGTGAAACCTGCAGACAAAGTAGCACTGATCAGTGAAAACATGCCCCATTGGGGCGTTTCCTATTTTGGAATTACCTCCCTGGGAGCTGTCGTTGTACCTATTCTGGTAGATTTCTCTTTGCTGGAAATCAAGAACATCCTGAAGCATTCGGAAGCCAAGGGGTTGATAATCAGTCAAAAGGTATATAATAAAATAGGAGCCGACTTGGAATTCGACGGTTTCATCATTCAAATCAACAACTTAGCCAGTTTACCGACGGGTGAAAGCATCGAACAATTCTGTCAGGAAAACGAAAAAACTTTCAAGAAATTCACACCCAAGCGTGTACAACCCAAGGAATTGGCTTGCATCATCTATACGTCTGGAACCACCGGCCGCTCCAAAGGGGTCATGCTCACCAACGAAAACCTGGTTTGGGACGCCTTTCAATGCACCACCATCCATCCGGTCAGCAGCAAGGAAATTCTACTTTCCGTCCTGCCATTGGCTCATACATACGAATGCACCTTAGGACTCATTCTGGGCACCATGCAGGGAGCAACCACCCATTACATCGACAAAGCACCAACGGCCAACGTACTGATGCCCCTGTTGAAAGAAATTCGGCCGACCATGATGCTGACGGTACCACTCATCATCGAGAAATTTTTCAGTGTCGGCGTGAAGCCAAAATTGACCAAATCACCACTAATGCGCTTTTTATACGGCATCCGACCTTTTCAGATCCTACTACACCAAGCTGCAGGCAAAAAAATGTACAAGGTTTTTGGTGGCAGAATGGAATTCTTCGGTATTGGCGGTGCAGCCGTTGCACCCGAGGTGGAAAGGTTCCTCAGAGACGCCCATTTCCCTTATTCCTGTGGTTATGGTTTGACTGAAACCGCTCCCATGATTTTTGGCGCTTCCGTTGGCAAAACAGTGTATCGTTCTGTTGGACCTGTCATGAAGGGCATAGAAGCCAAACTTATCAATGTCAACCCTTTAACGGGCGAAGGCGAAGTGGTTGTTCGCGGTAAGAATGTGATGAAAGGCTATTACAAAGAACCCGAAATTACGGCAGAAGTGCTGGATAAGGACGGGTGGTTTCGCACCGGCGACCTTGGCGTATTGGATAAGAAAGGCAATCTTACACTGAAAGGCCGAAGCAAAAACATGATTTTGGGTGCCAGCGGTGAAAATATTTACCCGGAAGAAATCGAGGCCATCATCAACGGGATGGACGGCGTAGTTGAATCCGTTGTCTATCAGCAAAAAGGCAAATTGGTGGCTCAAGTTTATCTCAATGCAGAAGAGTTCTCCAAAAAATACCATGAATTGCTGAAGTCGGCCCATGATTATCAGGATGAGTTGAAGAAACGAATGGATATTTATATAAAGGAACTCAAGGAAAAAGTGAACCAATCGGTCGGCAAGCACGCACAATTATCAGAAATACAGCGAACGGAAGAGCCCTTTGAGAAAACAGCGACGTTGAAAATCAAACGATTCACGCTCAATAAGGACAAACAAACGGAGAAGAAAATGAGCTAAGGTTCATTTCAGAAAATTCCTATATTCTTCCTGCCTGATTTTGGGCAGTTTACAGATCACTTCGTCCACCGAGTGCATAATCCAGCGTTTGATTTCCGTATCGTCCATATCCTTGTTTGGCAACAATGTATTCCAATATTTTTTATTGAAATGCCAGGCTTCCTCAACAGCCTGATAATGTTCCCGAAGTTCAATCGCCTTATTGGGATCGCATTTGACAGAGATGCTGCAGATTTCAGTATCCAGTGGAATGAGTGCATACATCTTACCCATCACCTTATAAACCAAGGTCACATCGTCAAATGGAAGGCATTCTTCCGTGCCGGGAACAGAAAGGCAAAAGGTTCTCAACTCTTCAATATTCATGGAAATCAAGGGATTGGTTCAGCAAAAATAATTTATTTTCTGAAAGTTGAAGGCAGTTTAAGAATAATATTTTGAAAGGTTTTCGATTTCAAAGACGGTTTGTATCTTTGTCCGGACCGAACCTAAAAATACTTCTGCCATGATAGTGAAACCCATCCTTCGTCTAGTTACCATTCTATTGCTGTTTATTGCCAGTTTCGACCTTCATGCACAGAAAGTGGCCAATGACTCTCAGACACCTTTGCACCTGCTTCAGCCGGCTTACACCATCCCATACGGTGAGCTTTCGGTTTCCTCCGTCAAAGCCAAAACGGACGTTATACTTAAATACCTGCAGGCTACAACGCTGACAGAAGTGGAGAACAGTCAGACTCATGCACGAATTACGGATTTCAGCACCATCGATGAAAATAGCCAATTGGTCAGAGGGGGCTTTCGGCTTGCATCTTATGAATGGGGCGTGACCTATGCGGCTATGGTTCGTGCATCAGAAACAACAGGTGATTCAGCATATTTGAAATATGCCGTGGATCGAATGAAATTTATAGCTAAAGTAGCTCCTACGTTTAAAAAAGTGTTGGATGCCGGCAAACCGATTGATCCGCAAATGCGTCAGATACTTACACCACATGCCTTGGACGATGCCGGTGCCGTTTGTGCCGCCATGATCAAGGTGGCCCAGGCAACAGGTGACAAAAAAACCTGCTCGACACTAATCCAAAATTACATGAATTATGTCCTGAACAAGGAAAAACGTCTATCAGATGGGACGTATGCACGCAACCGGCCGTTTCCGAATACTGTCTGGTTGGACGACATGTACATGAGTTTGCCTGCCATAGCCCAATACAGTGTTTATACTGGAATGAAGGAATACAACCATCAGGCAGCACAATTGGTACTGAATTTTGCCTCCAGAATGTTCGTACCAGAAAAAAATCTGTTTCGACACGGCTGGGTGGAAAGCATGAACCCCCACCCTGCTTTTTTCTGGGGAAGAGCCAACGGCTGGGCCATTCTGACAATGTGCGAAGTTCTGGATGTGTTACCTACATCAGATTCGCTGTACCCTCTGGTACTTTCTTTGTATCAACGCCATGCGGCAGGTCTTTCGGCCCTTCAATCCGGAACAGGTTTTTGGCACCAGTTGCTGGACCGCAATGATTCTTACCTGGAGACCTCTGCTACAGCCATTTATACGTATGCTCTCGCCCATGGTGTGAATCAGGGTTGGTTGGATGCCAAGGCTTATGGTCCTGTTGCACAATTGGGCTGGAATGCGGTTTCAACCAAAATAACAATCAACGGAGAAGTTGAGGGCACTTGTGTTGGAACGGGCATGGGATTCGACCCCGCCTTTTATTGTTTCCGTCCAGTAAGCATCGCTGCTGCCCACGGTTACGGACCAGCATTGCTTGCAGGAGCGGAGATGATTCGTATGTTGAAAACGCAGTTCCCTAAAATCAATGACAGCGCCATTCAATATTATCCGACTGAACAGAAAACCACGCAACCGATTTTCTCTGTAGAATAAAGTACCATGATAAAAACCATCCTTTTGCTCACCCCGGTTTATGTCACCTTATTCTGGAGCATCTTATTGAATTTCCATCCTGGTAGCAGTCATGCAGCCAAACGTTTCCTTGGCAAATTCATGCTTGCCTGCGTGGTTATTTATATGACCCATTTTTTGTATTATTCCAATCTGCTCAGATTCGTTCACTTGTTTGAACCCCTCTATCAACTAGCTTCTTTATCTGTTTATCCGCTGTTCTACATCTATTTCAGATTGTTGTTTGTCGAAAAATACTTTTCAATCCGAAAACATGGTGTGTATTTGCTGGCGCCTATCCTAATATCATTGATATACCTCATTGCATCGGCATCACTGCCAAGTGATGTTTTTATTCAATGGTTGTACCGGAAGGGTACGCTGCCTGATTACGCAGCTTTAAAGCTTCTGAACCTATTGTTGGTGCTTATTTCAGTTGTGTATGTCGGACAAGTACTTTTTACTGTCACAGCCAATCTGAGACTTATTTACTCCTATCGAAAGAAAGCCAAAAACTACTATTCGGATTTTTATGAAATCAGAACTTTAAATGTGGTCATACTGAACGTGGTATTGGTAGTCTGTGGTTTATCATCCATCATACTGAGCATATTGGGAAGAGGCTATTTTATCAGTGAAATGATGGGTATCACATTGGCATCCGTCATTTTTTCAACCATGTTGTTTACCATTGGATGGCTTGGATTCCTTCAGAAAGCCGTCAATCCTACTTTTGAAGAGGTACCATCACAACCGGAAGAACAACCGGAAGAATTTCAATTGGACCATAGGCAACAACTGATGGAAAAAATTTCCAAATTATTCATAAATGATCGTATTCACCTGAATACCAAGCTCACCATTCAGGATGTGGCACAGACGGTCGGTACAAACAGAACCTATGTTTCGTCCATCATCAACCAGCATTACGGCGTAAATTTCTGTACCTTCGTCAATAATTTCCGCATAGAAGAATTGGAACACATGCTTAAGAACCATCCTGAGTTGACAAATCAGTTGTTGGCTGAAAACTGCGGATTTGGTTCGGTAGACTCTTTAAAAAGAGCTGTAAATGCGAAAACTGGGCTTTCAGTCACTCAATGGAAGGCTAGCTTTGCGAAAAATCGTAAAAACGTTCAGGGAATTTGATTTCCGATTTTGTCACCCAACCAAACCGAAAGCAAACAAAGCAAGAGTGTTCCGACGGAATAAAAGATAAATGTCAACCAATGACCTTCGCGCATCAAGTGCAGGTTTTCGTTTGAAAAAGTGGAAAAGGTGGTGAATCCTCCGCAAAAACCGACTGCAAGCAATAAGCGATAGTTTTCACCTATGACGTGCCGACTGAACAAGGCATATAGGAATCCAATAAACAAGCTTCCCAACACATTGACCAGCAAGGTTCCCAATGGATAAATGGTTGCGGGAAATATTTTTCCTGCCAGGGAACGTAAAACGCTTCCTAAACCACCTCCCAGAAAAATCAGGAACATCTGTTTGAACATGTTTGAAGGATTAAAGTATGACTCTGGAATATGGTGCCACATCCATGGAAGCAAAAATGCCTTCTTGAAATTTGAAATGACCGGTCATGGCAATCATAGCGGCATTGTCGGTCGTGTAGGCAAATTTGGGAATATGGATTTTCCAACCGAATCGTTTGGCATGGTCTAGAAAAGCTGCTCTGAGACCTGAATTCGCGGAAACGCCACCGGCCAATGCCACTTCTTTGATGCCCAATGCCTTGGATGCTTTTCGGAGTTTATCCATCAAAATTTCCACGACGGTATATTGCAAGGAAGCACATAAATCTTCCTTATTTTGCTCGATGAAATCGGGATTCAAGGCAATCTCATCCCTTAATTTGTAAAGGAACGAAGTTTTCAGGCCACTAAAACTGTAATTATAATCCGGAATATGTGGTTTGCTGAATACGAAAGCCTTGGGATTTCCCAATTTAGCCAATCGATCCACTACCGGACCTCCGGGATATGGAAGTCCCATTACCTTAGCGCACTTGTCAAATGCCTCACCCGCAGCATCATCGATGGTTTGACCAATGATTTCCATGTCGTTGTAGGAACGGACAAGAACGATCTGCGAATTACCGCCACTGACCAACAGGCAGAGGAAAGGAAGTTCAGGCATCGTATGTTCCTCCCCCTCAACTTGGATGAAATGGGCCAGAATATGTGCCTGTAAATGATTCACTTCCACCAGTGGAATGGCCAATGCGCGAGCAAAGCCCTTGGCAAAGGATGTCCCTACCAACAAAGAACCCATCAAACCGGGACCACGGGTAAAAGCTACGGCTGAAAGCTCATCTCGGCTTACTCCTGCCTGTTTGAGCGCCTGGTCAACAACAGGGATGATGTTCTGCTGATGTGCCCTGGAAGCAAGTTCCGGTACCACGCCACCATACGCTTCGTGGACCTTTTGACCGGCCACGACATTTGACAAAAGATAACCATCCTTCAAAACGGCTGCTGATGTGTCATCACAGGAAGATTCGATACCAAGAATTAGTATAGGATGCATATAAAATCAAAATTGGGTCTAATTAGCATTTGGCTGTGAAAAGTGAACGGTTTTTTCTTATTTTTGTCTGTAATTGCGCGTTCTGGGCCCTTAAGTCCTGCAAAAATACCAAATATTTTGAAAAAAATCGGAATAATCGTATCGCTTGTGTTGCTGCTCTTCTTTGGAAGCATGGCAATCGTGTTGAATACCAATTGGTTTCAACAAAAGCTGACGGATACGGTCATTCGCGATTTCAAGCAACGGACTGGAGCCACACTAACCATTGACAAGGTTGGATACAACATTTACAGTGGGCTCGAACTTCATGTCATTCACCTGAAAGATCGTAAAGGAAAACCTATCTTGAGTGCTGAACGGATAGATGGTGCCATACAACTTTTACCCTTACTGCATCAGGAAATTCGTTTCCAAACCATACGACTGATTCGGGCCAATCTTTATCTGTCCAAAAAAACAGCCGATGGGCCACTCAACATTCAGTTTATTCTGGATGCCTACAAAACCAAGAAGCGCGTCAGTAAAAACTGGGACATCAACTTCAACACCATTCTCTTGAGGAACTGCAAAGTCCATTATGATGTGACCTCATTGCCTATAAATGACAGAACAATCGATCCGAACCATCTGGATTTCCAGGACATTTCTGCAAAAATGGCATTTAAAGCTACTTCCGGGCTTCGATACAAATTCTCCATAACCAAATTTCAGGCGCGTGAGAAATCTGGACTTCACATTGATCAAGTGCAAATGGAGGGCATCTATTCTGAAACTGCTTTGAAAGTGTCTAACTTCAGCCTTAATTCGGGCAATTCAAACCTGAAGATTCAAGGACTCATTGCCAACTTTAGAAAAACTAGCAATAGAGCTCATCTTTTGGATTCCATTCAAATCAAACCAGTTATCGTTCACCTTTTTGTGGTACCCTCCGAGTTAAGTTTTTTAAGCGAATCAGTAACAAAATTCAACAAACCAATCAAAGTTGACGCCTGCCTGGAAGGGAATCTGTCAAGGCTTATTTGTAAAGACATGAACCTTGACTTAAGCAACTTACTGACAGTGAATGGCATATTTATTGCTGAAAACCTAATGGACGTGAAAACTTTCCAGATAAACGGTGACATCAAGAACTTCAATGTGAGTCCGGCAGGTATTGATTTTTTGATGACCACTTTCTCGAACTCGAAAACAGATTTGAGTTTTTTAAAAAAACTAGGTTCTGTCAATTATCAGGGAACATTCAAGGGCAGCACTCAACAAACCATTTTGACTGGCCTTTTTAAAACAGCTGTTGGTGATTTGACAACCGACATCCAACTTAATAAAAGCGGTGAAAAACTTCTGTATGAAGGCCTTTTGAAAAGTACTTCCATTCGAATTGGTGATCTCTTGCCTGAAAACTCAATGGTGGGTGAAACGGGCTTTAATTTCAAAATGAAAGGATCGTATGACCCAAAAAAGGGCATGGAGGGCAATGTGGACGGTCTGGCATCGCACATCGTCTATCATGGCTATGATTTTCAGAATCTGGTCGTCAAGGGGCGGTTTGACCGAAATGGCTTTGAGGGGTACGCAGCATTGGGTGACGCCAATGGCAACCTTCATTTTAGTGGTTTGGTCAATCTGACCAAAGAGATGCCGGTCTATCAATTCGATCTTTTTGCTGAAGGGTTCAATCCGTTTGCCTTTGGCTTGCTTGGCTATCAAAGCAATGCCAGCTTCTCTTTTCACATGCATTCGGATATGACAGGGCACAACCTGGACGATCTGAACGGCGATGTTACTTTGGACAGTTTGCTTATTAACAGCAATAAAGATAAATTCTTCCTCAAGAAGATGAAGTTGGATGTGGCCAGAACAATAGGCAACCAACGCATCACAATTACTTCACCCATTTTAAATGCTGAATTGTGGGGCAATTTCGAGTTAAGTGGCCTAGCCGATGGCTTTAAAGGATTGCTCAATAGGTTTTTACCTTCACTCGTATCCTCTAATTTCAAAATACCCAAAGGCAGTAGTTACGAATTTCATGGCACTTTGGCACCTTGTCCGGAATTGCTTTCCATATTGAAAATGCCCTTCAATCTGATTGAAAAAGTGGAATTACAGGGCAATTACAATGAAGCCACCGGAAAATTTCGTTTCCGTGGAGATGCACCCAATCTTACCTGGGGTAAGACTTTGGTCCAAGAAGCTGGGTTTCTATTGGAGAATCCACAAAAAGAAGCCAAATTTTTGGCCTTTGCTCAATTCGGACCGGAGGAAACACCAGTCAAGATGAACCTTGATGCTCGCGGACTCAATGACTTTGCGAGTTTTAAGTTTAACCTGAGCAATGTTGGTTTACAAACGTATAGTGGTAACATTCAAGGCGATGTGCGGTTTTCCAGAGCCTCTGACGGCAATCTGAACTTAGATGGAAATCTGAAAAAGTCCAGTATTATCGTGAATGATTCCGTTTGGCAAATCAATCCGACCAACCTTCGTTGGGAAAATAAAGCCCTGTATGTTTCCGACTTTCAGCTGACACATGCCAATCAGTTCGTCAAACTTCAGGGAGTTGCTTCAGACCGGTTGTCCGATACGCTGTTTATTTCCCTGAATGCGTTCAGCTTGGACAATGTTTTTGATCTTTTACCCAAAAATAATGGAGGAACTGTCATGTTGGGCGGTTTGGTCAGTGGTGAGGCAAAATGTTCCAGAATGTTGGGTACTCCCAGTTTGGATGCCGATCTGTACGTACAACAGTTTACATTGAACAAGGTGCTGTTGGGTAATCTGACGGCGAAATCCAAGTGGGATACCAACCAGAAAGCATTGGTTCTGGATGCCGTTGTTCAAAAGGATTCCACTGCAACAGAAGCCAAAAGGATGGTGGCTCAGGGGAAAGGCTATTATTATCCTCTCAAAGATTCCATGTACCTTTCGCTTGATGGAGAGCGCATGCCAATTTCTTTCCTGGAACCCTATCTGGGCACCATCTTAAAACGGATGGAAGGTACAGCCACCGGAAATGTGATCATCAAGGGTCATATGAAACATCTTGAATTGTACACAAAAGCCTTTATTGAAAATGGTTCCTTCGGTATCGAAATGCTCAATACCAGGTATACTTTTTCCGATACCATCCTGCTGACACCCAAACTGGTGAAATTCACAAACGTCCGCGTACGGGATAAGGAAGGTAACATTGCCATCGCAAACGGAACCATCACTCACAACAACTTCAAGGATTCCCATACAGCAATTGAAATTACCGCAAACTCGACGTTTCTTGCCATGGATATTCCGCCAAATCCCAATTCCTATTTTTATGGTAAAGCCTACGGGACTGGAACTGTTTCCGTGAATGGTCCACAGAATGACATCCGAATTGATGTGAACCTCAAATCGGAAGACAGGACGAATGTGACCATCTCATTCCTGGACGACACGGAAGTGACAGAGGCAAGTTTCATTCAATTTGCACAGAAGAAAAAAGTAAACGACTACGAGGAAGAGGATCTTTTCAAGAAAAAGAGACTGACGGCACCCGTCATCAACACACCAAGTAATGTGACCATCAATCTTTATATGGAAGTCACACCAAATGCAGATCTGACGCTCGTTACCGACCCATCCACCGGTGACGACATTAAAGCCAAAGGTAGTGGCGCTTTGCGTTGTGTCATTGACAAGTCGGATGACATCAGTTTATATGGACGATACAACATCCTTTCAGGAAAATACAAATTCATCTATCAGAACATCTTACGTAGGGACTTTAACATTCAAGATGGTGGCAACATTACTTTTGCAGGAAATCCTTTCGAGGCTCAAGTGGATATAACGGCAAATTACACGGTAAATGCACAATTGACCGATTTATTGCCTTCGGATGTGTTAAGCAACCTCAATCTAAACCGAAGCAGTATTCCCGTGAACTGTGTTCTGAAACTGGATGGCGAACTGCAGCGGCCTGGAATTCATTTGGACCTGGCATACCCTTCGGCCGATGCCGATTTGGAGCTCCAAATTAAAAATGTGATCAACACGGAGGATATGAAGAACCAGCAGTTGGTGTTCCTGATGCTGTTCGGCCGCTTCAGTACTCCGACCTATTCAACGGCACAGGCATCAGCTTCCAACAATATGTCTACTGTTTGGAACACTGGTATCTCAACGCTTTCTTCCCAGTTAAACAGAATGGTCAACGGCGTTTTGGGAAACACCAACATGAATTTCAATTTCAACTATAAGAATTCGGCATACGATGCCACCACTCCGGGTGAATGGGGTGTGATGATGAGTGGGAGTTTCTTTAACAACCGATTGTCCATCAACAGCAATGTCGGCTCTCGGGAAAATCTGGGTTCTACCACAGGCGGCAATCAGTTCATCGGTGAATTCGACGGAAATCTGAAATTCAAGAATTCAGAAAAATGGAGTTGGAAGTTTTTCAACAGAGCCAATGATAACAAGTACTTCAAGTCGGCTTTAAATACACAGGGTGTCGGTATTCTGTATAAAGAAGACTTTAATTCGTTGCAAGACATCCTTAAGAAACCAGCGGATGAAAAAAAAGCGGCCGATTCCAAGAAACCAGCCGCTAAAAAGAAGAAAAAGGAGAAAACTCAATAGGCTCTTGCAAAGATAACCCTGCATTCGGAGGGTTTGCCCGTCACCATGCATTTGCCCGGCGTTTTGTCACCTGCCAACGGTATGCAACGAATGGTTGCCTTTGTTTCATTCTTAATAAGTTCCTCCGTTTCGGCGGTTCCGTCCCAATGACACATCAGGAATCCACCCTTTTCAATTTCCACTTTGAATTCTTCATAACTGTTTACCTCGCGGGTGCTTTCAGCACGAAAATCAAACGCTTTCTGATAAATATTTGCCTGGATTTCTTCCATCAATTGCTTGATGTAGGTTTCAATGCCGTCGCAGGACATGGTTTCTTTGGTCAACGTATCGCGACGAGCCACTTCTACGGTATTGTTTTCCAAGTCACGGGCTCCCATGGCTAAACGTACGGGAACACCCTTGAGTTCGTATTCTGCAAACTTCCAGCCTGGTTTCTTATTGTCTGAATTATCATACTTTACGCTAACACCCAATGCTTTGAGTCCAGCGACAATCGTTGCCACTTTTTCATCAATGGCTTTCAATTGTTCCTCACTTTTGTAGATGGGTACGATAACGACCTGGAAAGGAGCCAGTGCGGGAGGCAATACCAGACCATTATCGTCTGAATGTGCCATAATGAGGGCACCCATTAGGCGGGTGGAAACACCCCAGGAGGTGGCCCATACATACTCTTGCTTGTTTTCCTTACTGACGAAAGTAACTTCAAATGCTTTGGCGAAGTTCTGACCCAAGAAATGGGAAGTGCCCGACTGTAAGGCTTTACCGTCCTGCATCAACGCTTCAATGGTATAGGTGTCGAGTGCGCCTGCAAAACGTTCGCTGGCAGATTTCACTCCTTTGACCACTGGCATGGCCATGTATTTTTCGGCAAAGGTGGAATAGACTTCAATCATCTGACGGGCTTCAGCGACGGCTTCAGCCTCGGTGGCATGGGCTGTATGGCCTTCCTGCCAGAGAAATTCTGCGGTACGCAGGAACAAACGCGTACGCATTTCCCAACGAACAACATTGGCCCACTGATTGATAAGGAGCGGCAAATCGCGGTAGGATTGAATCCAATTCTTATAGGTGCTCCAAATAATGGTTTCAGAGGTGGGACGAACGATGAGTTCTTCTTCCAGTTTGGCTTGCGGGTCCACAATCAAGCCTTTACCGTTGGGATCGTTCATAAGCCGATGGTGTGTCACAACTGCACATTCCTTGGCAAATCCTTCTACATGTTCAGCCTCTTTGCTTAAAAAGGACTTCGGAATAAAAAGGGGGAAATAGGCATTTACATGGCCGGTTTCTTTGAACATATCGTCCAACTGACGTTGTATCTTTTCCCAGATGGCATATCCGTAGGGTTTGATGACCATGCATCCGCGAACGGCTGAGTTTTCAGCCAAATCGGCCTTCATGACCAAATCCTGATACCATTGAGAATAATCGACGCTTCTGGAGGTTAGTTCCTTCAATTCTTTTGCCATTTCGTTGAGCTGTTAAGTAAAGAGTTAAATTAAGGCACAAATTTAGCAAGAATTGGTTGGATAGCAAGCGGAATTTGCTAAATTCGCCTTACCAAAAAATGGTACTAATGCAGAACAATCAGCCAGATATCCGGCATAATTAGAGGAAATATTACAAACAAAAATCTCATCTATGTACGAATCGTTACTGGCTTTGGACCAGGTCAAAATCAATTTTTCTGCCACTGGTTCACACATTCTAAACATTCTTTTGGCATTCATCATGTTCGGTGTGGCCCTTGATATCCGCCCGAAAGAGTTCACCCACCTTTTTAAAAAACCCAAGGTTTTGATCGGAGGCTTGCTGGCACAAATGTTTTTTCTACCAGCTGTTACGTTCGGCATCGTTCTACTTTTATATAAGGTTCTCTCCCCTACCGTTGCCATGGGTATGATTCTGGTAGCTGCCTGCCCAGGGGGCAATATCTCCAACTTTATTTGCAACTGGGCTAAAGGCAAAGTGGAACTTTCAGTCACTATGACGGGCATTACAACCATTTTGGCCATCATCACCACACCGCTGAACTTTGCTTTCTGGGGAGACATGTACATCCGTTATTTGTCCAAACACGCAGGACATTTGCTACAACCCATTGTCATTGATCCCTGGCAAATGTTCCAAACCGTTTTTATCCTACTTGGAATCCCCTTGATTTTGGGCATGCTGAGTGCCAGATACTTGCCTGTTCTTTCTAAAAAAGTTGCACCTTGGTTCCAACGTTTCTCCATTGTTCTGTTCATGGCGATGATCGTCTTGGCTTTTGCCAACAACTTTGACATCTTTATTCATTACATCTATTTTATTTTCATTATTGTACTGTTCCACAATGCATCGGCTTTTCTGACCGGTTATGCCACCGGCACGGTATTTGGAGCAACTGAAAAGGAACGTAGGGCCATCAGTATCGAAGTAGGTATTCAGAACAGTGGCTTGGGATTGGCATTGTTGCTGAATCCAAAGATTTTTCCACCCGATTTGGCCATCGGCGGTATGTTGTTGGTTACCGCCTGGTGGGGTATCTGGCACATCGTTGCCGGATTGACATTGGGAACCTATTGGCATCGCAGACCTGTAAAAGATTGATTTTCTATGAGCCAAAAAAAAATTCAGGATAAGAGTTTCGGATATGAACTGGTTAAAAGCTTCATCCATTTCATGTATCCGAAATTCTTCCGTCAAACGGAGATTCGTGGCTTAGAAAACGTTCCGGACAATGAGCCGTTGATTTTTGCAGGAAATCATCAAAATGGAGTCATGGACCCTCTTGCCATCATTCTCTATCAAAAGGAACCCATCGTATACATGGGCAGGGCAGATATTTTCAGCAACCCTATGTTTAGGGTTCTGCTACGTTTTATAAAAGTCACACCAATATATCGAATTCGTGACGGCTTTGAGAATCTAACTAAGAATGACCAACAAATTAAGGAAGCCATTGATGTGTTGCTTGATTGCAAGCGACTTGGGGTCATGCCCGAAGGGAATCATGGTGAGCAACACAAATTGCGACCGTTGGTCAAAGGTTTGTTTCGAATTGGTTATCAGGCTGAAATCCTGTTGGATAACAAAGCCCATGTCAAGATTATTCCAGTAGGCATCGATTATAGTTTTTACCAGCATTCCGGATCCGATATGGTCATAAATTATGGTAAACCGATCGATTTTAAAGATTACCTTTCTATTTATTTGGAAAACCCTGCTATTGGTTTAAATTCAATGAGGACGGAACTCGAAACTGCTCTTTCCGGACTGATGCTCGATATCCGTAGTCAGGATTACGATCGAACCTATCGGTTGTGCTGCTATGGTGTACCAGCTTATCTTGAATACCAAGCCGAGAATGGTATCGGTACAAATGCCGTGACCATGGCGGGATTGCGGTATGACGCCCGCATTTCATTGGCCAAACTATTTGACCGATTGGAGACTGAGAACCCTGCAGGGATGCAAAAATTAGATGACCTGACGCTGAATCTGAACAAAATACCCGGTTTCCCGTCGGAAACAATGGAATGGATGGAAGAAAAGTCCTCTTTTACCAATCAGTTTCTGCTGGGCGTGATCGCACTTATCTTAATCCCAGGATTTGCATTAAACTTACCGGCCTGGTCTTTAAGTCGTTTGATTATCAGCAAGGTAGAGGACAAGCAAATGCACGGCACATTTGTTTTCACTCAAGGAATGGCTTTCAGCCTGTTGGTGTATCTGGTTGTAACATATTTTGTTGGAAATGCGCTTGGAGCCACTTTTCTACAATATATTATCCTGTTCTCTTTCATTGGATCATTGGGTCTTGTCAGTGAAAAAGGCCGCCAATACCTGAGAATGCCTTGGAGGAAATTTCAATATTCATTTGGCAAACGAAAAAAATTGATTGAAGCCTGCAAGGCTGATTATCAGTTGTTGAAAGTGATGATCAAGTACATGATTGGGTAATCCTATTTTAGTAAGGGTTTCTGAAAGCAAAAAACAAAATAGACCATTTCTCCACTTTCAATGTGCTTGTAGGTAGGTGAGCCCTGACTTCCGGCAAAGTCGTGAATGAATTTCTGCAGAAAAAAGGGTACGAATTTTTTAACCAATTTTTCCCTGCGTTCAGAATCTATTTCCAATGCCAATTTGACCTGTTCGTTGATAAATTGTTCATCAAATTTTATATAATCGTACTTTGACAACTGGTGCGTCAAAATGGGCATTTCTTCTTTGTTACGAAAATCCGTATATAGGAAACGACCACCGGGTTTCAGCGCACGGTAAACACCATCCAGAAACAGCTCCATTTTAGAATAGCGGTGTGAGGATTCGACATTGAATATGATATCCACGCTTTCCTCTGCCAAGTCAAGGTTTTGAGCATCTCCTTTCTGAAAACTCAATCCCTTGAGATTATAATGTTTGTTTCCAAATTTCGCAGCTTTTGAATCCAAATCGATTCCAACTGCTGATGCAGGTTTAAAACG
>Ga0302293_10000804_pt1 | contig 16150 bp, 12 predicted proteins | sample III_Fen_N2_2_FD_198758 | JGI IMG/M metagenome (GOLD analysis project Ga0302293, IMG submission 198758) | Peat permafrost microbial communities from Stordalen Mire near Abisko, Sweden - III_Fen_N2_2 | ecosystem: Environmental > Terrestrial > Soil > Wetlands > Permafrost | place: Sweden: Abisko...
TTATCCTGCAACGGCATGTAATCCGGATGGAGCTGTTTCTGCCTTTGTGGTAGGACTTACAGGTCAACCGCAGTATCACTGGACTGGTCCGGGAAATCCTGGTCCTAACAACATTGATGCTACGGTATTGCAAAACATTCCATCGGGTTGGTATTACTTCTCGGTTTCCGATGCTGTTTGTTCGGTGAATGATTCTGTTTTTGTAATTCAAGATTCGCCTCCTGTAGCTCAATTCACTCCTTCTCAAACTTCAGGTTGTGATCCGTTGACAGTGACGTTTACGAATACCAGTCAGAACGCGAATAACTATTCATGGGCATTTGGTAACGGACAGAATGCGAACGTAAACGATTTGAGTAGTCAAACTCAAACGTATTCTGCAGGTGCTACAGTTCAATTAATCGCTTATCAAGGTCAATGTACGGATACTGCGTATGCTACTATCTCAGTTGCCATTTGTGGTTGTACAGATCCGTTAGCGTTGAACTTTAACCCGAATGCAACACAAAATGATAATTCATGTGTTTATCCTGTTCCGCCACTACCAACAGTTGTGGTTCCGAATGTCTTCACACCAAACAGTGATACGGATAACCCAATGTTTGTGCTTACTACAACCAATGCGGCTGATATCGAATTGACGATTTTGAACCGTTGGGGAAATACAGTTTATACCGGTAAAGGCATCAACCCGGCTTGGGATGGAAAAGTAAACAGTACAGATGCAGACGAAGGCGTTTATTTCTACAAATATGTCGTAACAGGTGTTGGTGGCGACAAATTGGAAGGACACGGTTTCTTGCACTTGATTAGAGATTAATCAGATTTCAAAATAATAGAAAAGGGCTTGCAAATTGTTGCAAGCCCTTTTTGTTGTTCGTATTTTTTAGAAGCAATTAGTTTGCTTGTGTCAAAGATCTTCCGTTCATTTCTAATGGTGCAGCGATTTGCATGCGCGATAGAATAGTGGGAGCTACATCAGCGAGAATTCCTGGGGTAAGTTTTACGTAAGGATCATCTGTCACCAATACGGCCGGAACGGGATTTAATGAGTGAGCAGTGTTTGGACTTCCATCGGCATTTTTGGCCACATCTGCATTTCCATGATCAGCAATCACCAATAGCTCATAGCCTTTTTCCTGCGCTTTGGTAACGATTTCACCCAAACAGGTGTCTACCGTCTCAACTGCCTTTACAATCGCCTCAAAGACGCCTGTGTGTCCAACCATGTCGGGATTAGCGAAATTCAAACAGAAAAAATCAGGTGTTTGTTTTTCCATGGCCTCAATGATGCGGTTTTTTACTTCATTAGCGCTCATTTCGGGTTGTAGATCGTAGGTTGCTACTTTTGGTGAACTTACCAAAATGCGCGATTCTCCAGTGAACTCTTTTTCACGTCCTCCGTTGAAGAAAAACGTTACATGTGGGTATTTTTCAGTTTCGGCAATACGTACTTGTGAGCGTCCCATTTTACTGAGAATTTCGCCCAAGGTATTTACTAGGTTGTCTTTCTCGAATATGACCGACACATTTTTAAAACTACTATCATAACTGGTCATAGTTAGATACTGCAGCTTTAATGGTTGCATGTTGTATTCCGGAAATGCTTTTTGGGTCAATGCCAACGAAATTTCACGTGGACGATCGGTGCGAAAGTTGAAGTTAATCACCAAGTCACCGGGTTCAATTGTTCCGATGGCGTTTCCGTTTTCTTGCAAGGTATGCGCTTCAATAAATTCGTCGGTGATAGTACGAGAATAACATTCGTTGAGTGCATCCGTTGCATCTGTAAACGGAATTCCTGTTCCGTGAACGAGTCCGTCATAAGTTACTTTGATTCGTTCCCAACGGTTATCACGATCCATTGCATAATAACGACCTACAATGGAAGCTATTCGTCCTGTTGTAGCGGAAAGATGGTGCTTTAACTCGGTCATAAATCCTGCTCCGCTTTTCGGGTCGCAATCTCTACCGTCGGTAAAGGCATGAATGAAGACATTGGTGAGACCGAAGTTGTGCGCCATGGTACACAACGCATGCAGGTGTTCCTGTGAACTATGTACACCTCCGTTGGAAACGAGTCCCATGAAATGCACCTTTTTGCCGGAAGTTTTTGCCGTTTCAAACGCTTTTTTCAGCACAGGAATTTCAAAAAACTCACCGTCACGAATGGATTTATTGATACGAGTGAGTTCTTGGTACACAATGCGTCCGGCACCGATATTCAAATGACCGACTTCGGAATTTCCCATTTGACCTTCCGGTAGGCCTACTTTTTCACCACATGTTATCAATGTAGTATTCGGATAATTGGCCATTAGGCGATGCATTACCGGTGTTTGCGCGTTGGCAATGGCATCATTGGTGCTTCCGTCACCGATTCCCCATCCGTCAAGGATGATTAAACCTACTTTTCGATCACTCATAAGGAATGCTGATTTCAAAACATGCTCCCGGACCATCAGTATGCACGAGTTGCAACTTTCCGTTCAATGCTTTTGTGAATTGATATGCAATGTATAATCCTAATCCCGTGCCTTTGGTAGAACGGGTTTCTTCATTTTCCAAGCGAATAAACTTCTTGAAAATGGCTTTTTCATGTTTGGCAGGAATTCCCTTTCCGAAATCGCGCACCAAAATAACGCAATTCGAATCGGTTCTACTTACAGTTATGTGAATTCCTTTTTCAGTTGCGCCGTATTTCCAAGCATTTTCAATAAGGTTGTTGCAGATGGTGGCAAATACCAATTTATCGGTCGTCAATGAGCTTGTTTGGTCAATTCGCAAATGAATGGGAATATTCAATCGTTTCTGTTGCACGGCGATCAGTTCATTGAAGAATGATTCCACTTCAACAGGTTCTTTTTGTAAGGTCATTTTCTCCTGTTCCAAGCGAGAAGCAGTGAGAATTTGTTCGACCAATAATTCCAACCTGTTGGTTTCATCAATGGCTTTTTGGATCAGTTCGGCTCGTTTTTCTTCTGCTAAGGAATGCTTCAATAAAGTTTGTAAGTACAATTTATTGGCGGCAATGGGCGTTTTCAGTTCATGGGTCACCGACAACATAAAGTTTTGTTGCTGACGAGCCATATTGACCTCTTTTTTGATGGAAGTCATGATTTTGTAAAGGCCAAAAAGCAATAATAACAAGAAAACAGATCCTTCTCCGATGATCATAAAAACCCGTTTGGTGATCTGACGATCGGCCATTTCGGAAGTACGGGTAAGATCGATGAGGTGATATCCCCACCAGATAAATTGAACGATGACATAAGCACCGAGCAAATACACAAAAACGGATGTCGGTTTTCTTCGCATAACCGTACTGTTTTGGTTAATAAGCGCGCTCGTTTTTCCCTTCTACAAAGTTAATGAACGCTTTATTGACTACCTTGTTTCCACCCGGAGTAGGGTAATCGCCTGTAAAATACCAATCTCCGAGATGTCCCGGACATGCTTTGTGCAAATTTTCTACCGATTGATACACAATATCCACTTGCGCTTTGATATTTTCAGGGGTAAGCATCTGAGCAATTTTGGCTGAAACTTCCTCGTCGGTAAACGGTGCGTAAATTTCTTTTACGTAATTCACGATTTGTTCTTTCGGAAGTTGTTCCTGCGCTTTTGACTTTTTGTAAACTTCATCGATGATATGACCGCGTCCTGATTCTTTCAAGAGAGCAATGGTTGCTTCAAAGGCAATGAAATCGCCCATTTTTGCCATGTCAATTCCGTAGCAATCGGGGTAGCGAATTTGCGGAGCCGAAGAAACCACAATGATACGTTTCGGATCCAAACGATCCAAAATTCGTAAGATGGATTGCTTCAACGTTGTTCCACGAACAATACTATCGTCAATAACTACCAAGTTGTCTTTTCCACGTACGACTGAACCGTAGGTAATATCGTAAACGTGAGCTACCAAATCATCACGGGCATCATCTTGGGTAATAAACGTGCGGAGTTTGGCGTCTTTAATCGCAATCTTTTCGATGCGGGCACGCTGATAAATGATTTTCTCTAATTCCTCAGGCGTCGGTTTATGATCCAAAGCGAGAATATCGTTGAATTTTCGTTCGTTCAAGTGATCTTCCAATCCTTTGATCATTCCGTAAAAAGAACTTTCTGCGGTATTGGGAATAAACGAGAAAACGGAATTATCCAAATCGTAATCGATGGTTTTGAGTACGGTTGGCACTACATAACGACCGAGGTTTTTGCGTTCTTCGTAAATATCGTAGTCATTCCCACGCGAAAAATAAATGCGTTCGAATGAGCATTTTTTTGCTTCTTTCGGCGCATTGATCTCAACTTCGGAAACTTTTCCATTTTTCTTGATGATCAAGGCATGACCCGGAGTGAGTTCCTGAATTTGTTCACGTTTCAGGTTAAAGGCGGTTTGTATCACCGGTCGTTCGGAAGCAACAACACACACTTCATCGTCTTCGTACCAATATGCAGGTCTGATTCCGTTTGGATCGCGCAACACAAAAGCATCACCGTGACCAAACAATCCGGCCATGGCATAACCACCATCCCAATCGATGGAAGCACGTTTCAAAATTTGCTCTACGTTGATCTTTTCAGCAATGCGTTTGTAGATTTCCTGATTGTTGTAACCCAGTTTATTGAACTGATCGAATAATTCGTCGTTTTCCACATCCAGGAAGTGACCGATTTTCTCCAAAACAGTTACCGTATCCGATTTTTCTTTCGGGTGCTGGCCAATTTCGAGCAACACATCAAACAATTCATCTACATTGGTGAGGTTAAAGTTTCCTGCAACCACTAAATTTCTGGTAATCCAGTTATTTTGACGCAAAAACGGGTGACAGCTTTCAATGCTGTTTCTACCAAACGTTCCGTAACGTAAATGACCTAAAAACAACTCACCTGTAAAGCCGGCGTTTTTTTTCAGGTATTCAACATCTTTCAGTTTTTCGGGAGTTTCTTCACCGATTTGCACAAAACGCGCATTGATGTAATCGAAGATATCCTGAATGGGTTTAGAATCGATGCTGCGGTAGCGTGAAATGTAACGCTCCCCTGGCTCCATGTCCAATTTGATGTTGGCTACACCGGCACCATCTTGCCCTCGATTGTGTTGTTTTTCCATGAGCAGGTGCAGCTTGTTTATGCCGTAAAAAGCCGTCCCGTACTTGTCGAGATAATATTGAAGTGGTTGTTTTAAACGGATAAGTGCAATTCCGCACTCGTGTTTAATTGCATCGCTCATGGTATCAAAAAAAGATGGTGCAAAAGTACGACTTTCAAATCGATTGATGAACGACTAAATCGGTTTTCATCTGTTAAAGAATGCAAGTTTATTTTTTAGGATTTCAAGGAATGTTGGAAGCAACTAGAGTTCCCACAACTCCACTAAGTTTTGAAAATAAGAATCGGGCAACATTTTTGCTGGTGGCGAATAGTACTAGTGCGTGAAATGGAATTGAGAACCAAATCGATGGAATCGTTCGTGAAATTGGGCTCAATTTGGTGGTTAAGAGCAACTTTTCCGTAAAAAAACAGTTTAATAGATAGATAGGGCGTTTTCCTCAAAAACGAATGCTTTGTCGTTGACTATCATAGTCTTTTTGTAAATTCGTATATGTTACGTTGGTGGATAGTAAGTTGTATGTTGTTGCCCTTGTTTGTGATCGGACAAGGCGATCAAGTATGGCTGCACCCCAATCGTGGTCAGTGGGATGCGCGCATTAGCTATAAGGTTGAGTTAAATCAAGGCGAAATGTTCATAGAACCCAAAGGATTTACCTACCTGTTTTACGAAATGCCCGACCATCATGAGCACAAAAAACATTCAGAACAACGGCATTTTAAGCAACACGTTATTAAAACTTCCTTCATTGGAGCGCAATCACCGGTTTTTGCAGAGGAAAAGTCACCTTCACCGTTTTATCGCAATTATTTTTTATCCAACGATCAGTCAACTTGGAAGTCGGCAATTCATTCAATCAAACAGGTAAAATCAAAACAGGTTTACCACGGTGTTGATATTTTGTATGAAGGTGGAAATGATGGGATGAAATATTCGTGGGTGGTTGCTCCGGGAACAGATGCGCGAATCATTCAATGGGATTACAAAGGTGCTGAGGCACTAAAAATCAGCAAGTCTGGCGCTTTGGAAATCACTCATTCGCTAGGTGTGATCACCGAAAGTAAACCGATTGCATGGATCATTAAAAACGGTAAAAAAGAACCTGTTTCAATGCACTATGTGATCAATGGCAACACTGTTCGTTTTGAGGGACCTGATAATATGGTTTTTGCCGATACACTTGTGATTGATCCATCGCTTACATTTTCTACGTTTACAGGGTCGCTTGCTGATAATTGGGGATTTACTGCAACTCCCGATGTCAATGGGAATCTGTATGCTGGGGGGATTATTTTCGGTTCAGGTTATCCTACAACACCTGGAGCAATCGACCAATCGTATAACGGAGGAACCGGAAGTTTAGCTTTCGATATATCAATCTCTAAATTCAATCCGTCAGGATCAGCATTATTGTATTCCACTTACTTGGGTGGTAGTGGAAATGAAACACCACATACCATTGTTGCCAATGCAGCAGGAGAATTATTTGTGTTGGGGGTGACAGGATCGGCTGACTTTCCAATGGCCGGTGCATCACTTGATAACACCTTTAATGGAGGTCCGTATCTTACGAATATCAATGAGTTGGATTTTAACGGAGCTGACATGTACGTTGCTCGATTAAACGCAAGCGGAACATCCTTAATTGCAAGTACGTATGTTGGCGGAAATGGAAGTGATGGATTGAACTTAGGAACGTTGAATTATAATTATGGTGATCCTTTTAGAGGTGAAATCATCGTTTCGAATACAAATGTATATGTTGCAAGCTCAACTAACTCAACCAACTTTCCAGTTGCGAATGCTTCTCAGAGTGTGTTGAACGGTGCTCAGGATGCTGTGTTTTTCAAAATGGATTTGGGGCTTAGTTCCATGGCGTGGTCTACGTATTTCGGTGGATCGGGAAGTGAATCGGGCAATGGGGTTGAATTGGCTTCGAATGGAAATGTTTACGTGACCGGAGGAACTTCTTCGGGTTCGCTGGGTTTCAATTCCGGGTTTGACCTAACCTATAACGGAGGCATTTCTGACGGATACTTATTGAGAATAAACGGTACAACCGGCGCTAATTTGTCGGGAACTTATATCGGAACTTCAGATTACGATCAAAGTTATTTCGTGCAGTTAGATTTAAGTGATCAAGTGTTCGTTTACGGGCAATCCGATGGTGTGATTCCCATTTCAGCCGGTTGCTATGGAAATGCGAATTCCGGACAATTTATCGCGAAGTATTCCACCAATCTTGCCACTCAAAGTTGGATAACTGTAATCGGAGCAGGTACGGGCTTTCCCGAAATTTCGCCCACAGCATTTCTGGTTTCGAATTGCAATGACATCTACATTTCAGGTTGGGGCGGATACATTAATACCCAGTATAGTCAACAAGCCCAGCATAGCACAAGTAGCGGTTTTCCGGTTACTTCTGATGCATTTCAATCGACAACCAACGGCAGTAATTTTTGGATAGCTGTATTGGGAGAAAACGCTTCTTTTCTGAAGTACGCCACTTATTTTGGCGGTGCTAATTCATCTTACAATCACGTTGACGGTGGAACCTCACGATTTGACAAAAACGGTAGTATCTACCATGCTGTTTGTGCTGCGTGCGGTGGAAATAACAATGGTTTCACCACTACACCCGGTGCATGGGCGACACAAAATCAGAGTTCAAACTGTAACCTGGCCGCGTTTAAATTCGAATTAAGCAGTATCGATGCCATTGTTTCAGATCCTGACCCATTGATTTGTTTACCCGATCCGATTGTGTTTCAAAACAACAGTTCCAACGGTAATAGTTTTTTCTGGAATTTTGGAGACAATACAACCTCTACGGCTGTTAATCCATCGCATGTTTACAACTCGGCCGGTCAATATACGGTAACGTTGATTGTATCCGACACCAATCAGTGTTTTACTTCCGATACGATTCAGTTTGAGGTGAATATCGGTGATTTCCAGGGCGGAATTGTGCAGCCACCTTCCAGTATTTGCCCGGGGCAATCGTATCAGTTTGAAGCCTACGGCGGAAGTGCTTATTCATGGTCGCCGCCGCAGTATTTGAATAATCCGAATATTTTTAATCCGACGGCAACGATTACTCAAAACACCCAATTCACTTGTATAATCAGTGATAGTTGTGGTGTAGATACAGTTCAAGTTTGGCTCAATGTTTTTGGTGGGGCGGTGCAGATTTCAAACGATACCACTATTTGTATCGGCAATTCCGTGCCACTTGCCGTGCAGGGTGTGACAACAGTTTTGTGGTCGCCTCCTACGTTTTTGGATAACCCGAATAGCACCACTCCGATATCTACCCCAACGAATACAATTACGTATACAGCGACGGGTACAACAGTTGATGGTTGTCAACTCAACGAACAAGTTGTTGTAACAGTCGTCTCGGATTTCCCAATTCCTGTGATCCAAGATACCTTAACTTATTGTCAAGGATTATCAGGCGAAATTACGGTGAGTGGTGCCGATACGTACGATTGGTCACCCCCTGTGAATATTACGCCAATTTCAGGGGCAACGGTTACGATCTCTTCGCCGGTTGAGCGTTATTATTATTGTGTATTCGGTAATGCATGCGGCACGGAACTCGATAGTGTTTATGTGAATATTGTGAGCGCTACGGTGAATGCCGGAAACGACACGATTGTTTGTCCGGGACAACCGGCATTTATGTATGCAACTGGGGGAGTTTCCTATGTTTGGAGTCCGGTGGTTAATCCTATTACAGCCAACGCTTCAGAGGTTTCGGTGATTGCTCCGGCTCCCGGTTTTTATACCGCTTTCGGAACAGATCTCAATGGCTGTATCGATTCTGCGAAAGTGTTTATTGACTTATTCCCAACACCATTTATCCAAACTGTTCCGGATGTGTATGCTTTTATGGGCGAATCGATCCAACTTTCGGCAACAAGTACCACTCCTGGCCCGTATGTTTGGTCGCCTTCCGAATACTTGAGCTGTGTGGTTTGTACCGCGCCGATAGCGCAACCCGATCAGAACTTTGTGTATACGGTAACATACACCGACGAAAACGGTTGTTCTGCTTCGGATGACGTGAAGATCATCTACGATCCGATTATTTATGTTCCAAACGCCTTTACACCGGGAGATAATGGTTTGAATTCGGAATTCTTTGCTGTGGGTGGAAACATCAAAGCATTTACCATTGATATCTTCGACCGTTGGGGTGAATTGATTTATACAGGTGATGCACTCGACAAAGCCTGGGATGGAACGTACAAAGGAAAACCTTGTCAGGATGGCGTTTATACCTGGAAGATTAAGTACTACGATTTTCTGGACAAAGAGTACCAGTTGGTCGGTCACGTATCCTTGCTGAGATAACGTTACATTTGTTCATGTTTTCAATTCGACCAGCAAGCACCTTCTTATTCATACTTTCATTAACTGCAATACTGTTTAGCTCGTGTACACTGACTCAGCGCAGGTATCGCAATGGATTTCACGTGGAGTGGAAACATCGTTTTAAGTCACAAGAATCGGTTCAAAAAAGTGATGTACACCAGACTAATGCTATTGTTGAATCGGCGAATTCAGATAGTGTTGTGAATGGAATAGCTTCGGTTCGATCAACAGAATTTGAGTTAGAGAAATTGATCGTAATTCATCAGGAAAATGTTTCGAAACGTCAATTAGAGGATAATTCGTTTACTCAAAGGAAAATTGAATCACGTAGTCTGAGTAGAAAAAGTGATCAGGTGAATCGCGCCACGAAAACGAATGCGGTTGTCAAAAATAGTCAAAGGAAGAGTGAACGAAATGGGGGAATGGCTCTGCTTGGAGTCTTATTTAGTCTGGCAGTATTGATCATGCCACCTATTTTATTTTCCGTCGCAGCTTACTGGATCGATCTTTCCGGTGTAGGACTTGCGTTAGTCTGGATTATTTGGGCTGCGGGAATTGTTGCAGCAGTGCTTTTGTTTTCAGGGCTTTGGCCGTTGATCCTTTCTTGTTTGATCTGGAATATCATCTTCACAGTTACCACACTGATCATTCTTCTAGTCAACTCCTGATTTTGTGAATCAGACAGTTACCAAGAGTTCACACTTCATTACACCATCGCGGTCAATTTCGGTCAATGTAATCGGTTGAAGGGTGTTTACCAGCGACGCATCAAATGGCACTTTTACTTTAACATAGTTCTCCGTAAAGCCAAGCATCATTCCGTTTTCTTCTTCTGCTTCAAACAAAACAGTTCGTTGTGTGCCAATATTTTGCTCGTAAAAAGCACGTTTCTTTTTCTCCGAAAGAATGTGTAATTGCTGACTGCGTTGTTTGCGAATGGCCTGTGGAACAGGATCGCCCAATTTGATAGCCGTTGTATTGGCGCGCTCAGAGTAAGTAAAAACGTGTAAATAGGAAATGTCAATGTCTTTCAAAAAGTCCATTGTTTCCATGAACTCTTCATCCGTTTCTCCCGGAAACCCAACAATAACATCCACGCCTATGCAACAATCCGGGCGAAGAGCTTTGATGGCTGCAACGCGTTCGGCATACAATTCGCGTAAGTACTTTCTGCGCATGGCTTTCAGCAAACGGTTACTTCCAGATTGCAACGGAATATGAAAGTGAGGTACAAATCGATCGGCTTCGGAAAGCGTAAAAGAGATGATTTCGTCGGTCAACAAATTCGGTTCGATAGAAGAAATCCTAAAACGATCAATGCCTTCAACAGCATCCAAACCTTTCACCAATTGGAAGAAATTCTCGTCACCACCTTGACCAAAATCACCGATGTTTACGCCTGTCAAAACCACTTCTTTTACTGCGGTTTGCGCAATTTTTTCTGCTTCCAGCAACGTTTCTGCTACTGAAGCATTTCTACTCTTGCCACGTGCCAGCGGAATGGTACAAAAGGTACAGAAGTAATCACAACCGTCTTGCACTTTCAAAAACGAACGGGTTCTGTCGCCCATCGAATGCGAAGGAATAAACGAGTTGGTTTGTTTGATATGATCGTATTTCACGGTAGCTGTAGAAGCCAAGGCATCGCGTTCTTCCAGGTGCTCTACGATATTGAATTTTTCATTGGCTCCCAAAACCAGAGAAACTCCCGGTATTTCAGCAATTTCTTCGGGCTTCAATTGTGCATAACAACCAATCACCGCAACATACACCTCCGGATTGATCTTGGTGGCTCGGCGTACTAACTGTCGACATTTTTTATCTGCATTTTCGGTCACCGAACAAGTGTTGATGACCAGTATATCCGGTGTTTCTTCAAAATCAACTTTCGCGAAACCTGCATTTTCAAAAAGGCGCGAAATAGTAGATGTCTCAGAGAAATTTAATTTACATCCGAGGGTATAAAACGCTACTTTTTTGTATTGCTGCATGAGAATCTTGATCGAGAATTGTATCTGTCATTTAGCAGACAGGGCACAAAGATAGAGCTTATTTTGGAAATAAATAGTGATTTTAACCGATTCAGAATCATCCTTACACGTGCTTTTTCAATGGTTTCAGCCTTCTTTCTGCTATATTTGTAATCAAGCGATTATTCTATGAAACACACCCTCACGGTACAGTACGAAATCATCGAACATTGGTCTGAATTGAACGAACAGGAACAACTCTTGGTTCAAAAGGCACAAGAAGCATCACTAAAAGCCTATGCTCCCTACAGTAATTTTTTGGTAGGAGCGAGTGTATTGTTGGCTAACGGAGAAGTAGTCACCGGAAACAACCAAGAGAACATTGCGTATCCTTCAGGCTTGTGTGCCGAACGTGTAGCCTTGTTTTACGTCGGTGCCAATTATCCCGATCAAGCTGTTCAAACCTTGGTGGTGGTTGCAAAAGGCACGTTGGTGAAACCCGAAGATTGTATTTCGCCTTGCGGTTCTTGTCGGCAAGTCATTGCAGAAAGTGAATTTCGTCAGAAGACACCAATTCGAATGATTTTGGTTGCCCAAAACGGACGCACATTTGTGTTCGATAAAGCCTCTGATTTGTTGGTGTTTCCTTTTGGAATGGATTGATAGAAGATGAACGAACAAAGAGTAAACGATTGGCTGGCTTCCAGAAAGCAACTTCGCGAAGAACGGACTGCTGATTCGTTGTTTGAAGCGCTGCGTTCCGATAATAGAACTGCCTTGAGTTCGTCCATTACTTTGCTGGAAAGTTCATTGGAAAAAGATCGTGAAATGGCAGCTGCAATTATCCGATTGTGTTTACCGTTTTCAGGAAATTCCATTCGCATCGGGATTACCGGAGTTCCCGGAGTAGGGAAAAGTTCGTTTATCGAGCGCTTCGGAATGGAGCTGATCAAAGAAGGGAAGCGCCTTGCCGTATTGGCCATCGATCCTACAAGCGAACGCACCGGTGGAAGTATTTTGGGTGATAAAACGCGCATGCAGCTACTTTCACAGGAAGAGAATGCGTTTATCAGACCTTCTGCTGCCGGAAGCACACTTGGTGGTGTAGCGCGCAAAACACGTGAAACGATTATTTTGTGCGAAGCTGCCGGATATGATACCGTGTTGGTAGAAACCGTAGGAGTAGGGCAATCGGAAACGATGGTGCATTCAATGGTTGATTTTTTCTTGCTCCTTTTATTAGCCGGAGCAGGTGATGAATTGCAGGGAATCAAGCGCGGAATCATGGAAATGGCCGATGGTTTGGCTGTAACGAAAGCCGATGGCGAAAATGACAAACGTGCTCAATTGGCACAACGCGAGTTAAAAAATGCGATTCATCTATTTCCGCCAACTGCTTCTGGTTGGATTCCTGAGGTGCATACGTGTAGTTCTGTAACAGGTGATCGAATTGCTGATGTTCGGAATATGATTCTTCGATTTGAAGAACACGCCAAAATCAAAGGAGCATTTCAGCAAAACCGTAAAGATCAAGACCGTAACTGGATGCACGAAACCTTGCGCTCGTTATTGTTGGAAGGTTTGTACCTCGATCCGGTCATTCATCAGAAAACACTTGAGATGGAAGAAGCGGTGAGACATGGAAGCATTTCTGCCTTCGAAGCTGCAGAATTTATTTATGCTTTGTATAAGAAATCGAAATGAGGCACTATTTTTGTTGCTAATCAACGTTCAAAAAAACAACAAAAATGCTTTACCGCTTAATGCTTGCCACCTTATTATTGGCTTTTTCTGCCAATGCACAATTAAATCGATTTCAAAAAGTTGAATGGGTTGTCACACCTTTCAAAGGACTAAACACCTCTTTTTTAGTAGATTTTAAACTCACGACCAACAAAGGAAAAACCGTATTTGTTGAACATACCACAGATGCCTTCAGATGGGATGCGTTTAAATTTAAAAGTAACAGTCCGATCGGTTTCAATTACGGTGTTGGCTTCTATTACAATATGAATGACTTTCAAGGTGTAGACAGCATTCGAGTTGAAGCCACTTGTGAATCGAATAGTGCGCTGAATTCGGTGTTTTATATTCCGGTTAAGTATTGTGTAGCGCTTGATATGTCTGCTAAGAACATGGTATTTGATGAATATTTACCGCTTGATTGGATCATGGTCATGAATACCGGCGAGCGTTTCGCTTACGATAAGAATTGGGTGAATTTGACCGGTCTGGTGAATGAATCGGATCCGAGATTTAGCCTCACCAACGAAAGGATAAAAACCAATACCAAAGAACCGTTTCATGCAGGAGTCGTTCGATTTAGACATCCCAATTTGAGACGACCGGTTTTTGAAAGAAATATGTCTATAAGCGTTTCCAATCAATTGAACTTAGATTTTTCCGGCCAATCGGGACGGTCAGGACGTAAAGGTCAGAATGGCACACAGCCAAGTCAGTCGGGAGCTTATGGTGAGCAAGGTGAAAACGGAACCACTGCCGATAAATTAGTTACGGTGTTTATTCGACCATCCTCAGCTGATTCGATTTCGTTGTTGGAAGTAATTGCCGTTTCAGAGACAAGACGAAAGCAAACGTTCATCAGTGCAATTAACCCGAAAATCAATATAGATGTTTCCGGTGGCAATGGCGGTTCCGGAGGTGATGGTGGTAATGGTGCCAATGCACAGCAGACCGATAAAGCGTATGATCGTTTAAGTGGCGGATCTGGTGGCGTTGGAGGTTATGGTGGAAACGGAGGAGATGGCGGAATGGTACTCATTTTTGTTGATTCCAGTTTAGCGCTCTTGGAAAATAATTTTACAGTAAAAGTGGGTGGTGGAGAAGGCGGTTCGGCCGGAAGTGCCGGAACAGGTGGGGTAAATGATCGTGGCAACGACGGTATTTTAGCTCGTGCGCTTATTCGAAATGAACGTGTTTCCGGAACGGTAGGACTTCCGGGTAGAAGCGGTAATTCAGGTGCTTCAAGTGTTCGTTTCGTGAATAGAGAGGTACTTGAGAATAAGTTGAAAGAAGCTGGCTTCAAGTAAAACGCTTACCTTTGCTTTATGGAAGAAATCACGTTTACCATTGAAGGGCCGTACATTGAATTACTGGCTTTATTGAAAGCAACTAGTATTGCACAAACCGGTGGTCACGCCAAGTTTATTGTGGAAGATGGCGATGTAGTGCGTAACGGTGAAATAGAAGAACGCAAGCGAGCGAAACTCGTTCCGGGAGATATTCTGGAAATAGGCGGAGAAATCCGAATTTTTCTAAAGTGATTTAAAACAATTCCTGAAACTCTTTCTTCAAATACTCAATGGTAATCTCTGTAGGAAGAGTTCCTACTTCTGCTACAATTTCAAATATTTTGGCAGCCAAATCGGTTCCCGTTGAAGTAGCTTGCATTTGATTTCCTGCAATATTGATAATCTTGATCGTTTCTTCTTTCGAGTTACGAAGCATTTCCCAAGCTTGTGGAGAAATAAACAATTGTTGCGAAACATTGTGATCGTATTCTTCCCGAATAGCCTGTAAAAGATCGCTTTGCATACGTTTAGCTGGATGTGCCGGATTGTGAAGGCGCATCACCAAACTTCCCGGATGAATGCGTTCCATTAACAAGACTGCACGTTGGTAAGCATCAACCCGAGATGGCAAGAAAAATTCTTGACGCGAACGTTTTAACTCAATTTGTAAGTGTCGTACTTCCTTTTCGGATTGTTTACTCAGAAAAAAGTAAGCAGTGTATAAAACTCCTGCAGCTGGAATCACAACCAAGGCAATGCTTAAAATAAGTTCGGTAACAGACATAATTGAATTTTTGGTAAATATAGTTTTACATTCCGAATCGGTAGGTAGATAATGCGTCGTTTAAAAAAAGTAACACTAAACAAAACGCTCATCAACTTCCATGACGTGTCCGCAATTTTTGCAGGTACGCATTTCTTCTGATCCGTAGAATTCTCGAAAACGTGAGATGAAGTCATGCTCAATGTTTTCAAGGGGAAAGCGGTAATGTTTTAATTCAGTATTGCATTTTTCGCAAAACCAAAACAGACCGTCGCTTAAATCGGTTCCTTTTCGCACACGTTCGATTACAAGACCAACCGTGTTTTCTCCACGGATTGGTGAATGCGGAACATTAGCCGGCAATAAGAATAGATCACCTTGTTTGATCAGGATGTCTTTGGCTTTCCCTTCGTGCTGAATACGTACAGTGATATCTCCTTCCAGCTGATAGAATAACTCTTCACTTTCGTTGTAGTGATAATCTTTACGCGCGTTTGGTCCGCCCACAATCATCACAATAAAATCACCGGCCTCTTTGTACAGGTTTTTATTCCCGATTGGCGGTTTTAATAAATCGCGGTTTTCGTCGATCCATTGCTGTAAATTAAAAGGAGCCATCATACGTAATCAATTTGTTTCAAAAATAGCTGTTCATTTTGCCAAATGCAATGAAATAGTGTAGAAAGGGCTATAAAAAACAAACCCCGCTGATCAGAGACCAGCGGGGTTTTAAATCTATTTTCTATGAGTGATTATTGAATAACCACACGGAATACTTTTTCAGCTTGATCGTTGGAAAGTTTGATGAAATAAACACCAGTTTCCATATTGTTCAAGTTGATTTCAGTTGTTTGACCAGCTTTCACACCGTTACTTACTTCTTTAATCA
>Ga0302293_10000812_pt1 | contig 16074 bp, 7 predicted proteins | sample III_Fen_N2_2_FD_198758 | JGI IMG/M metagenome (GOLD analysis project Ga0302293, IMG submission 198758) | Peat permafrost microbial communities from Stordalen Mire near Abisko, Sweden - III_Fen_N2_2 | ecosystem: Environmental > Terrestrial > Soil > Wetlands > Permafrost | place: Sweden: Abisko...
TTGAAGACAAATGGTACAAGTACTGGATGGAAAATAAGTTTTTCCATTCCGAACCCGACGAACGTGAACCTTATACGATCGTCATTCCTCCGCCAAACGTCACCGGCGTGTTGCACATGGGACACATGCTCAACAATACCATTCAGGATATTCTCACACGCCGAGCACGCATGTTGGGCAAAAATGCCTGCTGGGTTCCCGGAACCGACCATGCTTCGATTGCTACCGAAGCTCGCGTGGTGAATAAACTGAAAAGCGAAGGAATTTCGAAATTCGATTTGAGTCGTGATGAGTTTCTCGGCCATGCCTGGGAATGGACCAACAAACACGGCGGAATCATTCTGGAGCAGTTGAAAAAACTGGGTGCTTCGTGCGACTGGGATCGCACAGCTTTTACCATGGACAAAGTGCGCAGCGAATCGGTGATCAAAACTTTTGTCGATTTATACGACAAAGGCCTGATCTACCGCGGTGTTCGTATGGTAAACTGGGATCCTGCGGCAAAAACTGCTTTGTCAGACGAAGAAGTGATTTTCCGCGAAATGCAGTCGAAATTGTATTACCTGAAATATAAAGTAGTAAACGAAGCCCCCCTTAATCCCCCCGGAGGGGGAAAATTGGATCCCCTTTATAAGACTGCCCGTAAATCGGAATATGAGTTATTAAAGAAGAATGCAAAGGATTTACGCCGGTTTTCAACCGAAGCAGAAAGTGTTTTGTGGGAGGTTCTTCGCGGAAACCATTTGGGAGAAAAATTCAGGCGGCAACATATTATAAATGACATCATTGTTGATTTCATTTGTCTTTCAAAAAATTTGGTAATTGAAGTTGATGGTGGTTATCACAATGATCCCGAAGTTCAGGAGTTGGATAAAATTAAAGCGAACATTCTAAATGAATTGGGTTATCACGTTATCCGTTTTACTAACGAAGAGGTATTGGCAAACACTAATTCGGTTATACAATCCATTCAGGATGCGCTTAAAAGCTCCCCCTCCGGGGGAGTTGAGGGGGCTTCTTTCGTTACCATTGCAACTACGCGTCCTGAAACGATTTTGGGTGATACTGCGGTTTGTGTGAATCCAAACGATCCACGTTTCACACATCTGAAAGGTAAACGGGTTTTGGTTCCGTTGATCAACCGTTCCATTCCGATTATTGAAGATGAATATGTGGATATGGAATTCGGTACAGGCTGCCTTAAAATTACGCCATCACACGATGTGAATGACTATGAAATTGGTCTTCGCTTCAATTTGCCAAGTATCGATATTTTCAACGAAGACGGCACCATGAGCGAAGCTGCCGGAATGTTTGTCGGCGAAGATCGTTTTGCCGTTCGCGATAAAATCATGGTCGATCTGGAGGCCGCCGGAAATGTTGCCAAAGTGGAAGATTATACCAATAAAGTTGGTTTCTCGGAGCGTACACATGTTCCAATCGAACCCAAATTGTCGGCTCAGTGGTTCCTGAAAATGGATACGCTGATTAAACCTGCCACTGAAAATGTATTGAACGATACCATTCAGTTTTATCCGCCGAAATTTAAAAATACCTACCGACACTGGATGGAAAACATCAAAGACTGGTGCATCAGCCGTCAGTTGTGGTGGGGACACCGCATTCCGGTGTGGTATATAGAGGCCCCCTCTAACTCCCCCGAAGGGGGAGAACAGTCCCCCTCCTTTGGAGGGGTTAGGGGAGGCTCCTTTGTCGTCGCTGAAAATGAGGAAAGGGCTCGTGAATTGGCACTCCAAAAGTTCCCCTCCCTCGGAGGGGTTAGGGGAGGCTTCTCCCTGCATCAGGATGAAGATGTGCTCGACACCTGGTTTTCCAGCTGGTTGTGGCCAATCTCGGTTTTCGATGGCATCAGTAATCCGGATAATAAGGAAATCAACTACTATTACCCAACCAACGATTTGGTCACGGGTCCGGATATTATTTTCTTCTGGGTGGCCCGAATGATTATATCTGGCTACGAATACCGAAATCAGTTTCCGTTTAAAAATGTGTATTTCACCGGAATGGTGCGCGACAAGCAACGTCGCAAAATGTCGAAATCGCTGGGAAATTCGCCCGATCCGCTCGACCTGATTGACACTTACGGAGCCGATGGTGTTCGCGTGGGAATGTTGCTTTGCTCGCCTGCCGGTGGCGATTTGATGTTCGACGAGAGTTTACCACAACAAGGCGCAGGGTTCGTGACCAAAATCTGGAACTCGTTCCGTTTGGTGAATGGCTGGGAAGTGGATTACAAAATTCCACAGCCTGAACATTCGAAATTGGCCATTAGCTGGTTCCACGAAAAGTTCAGCCAGATTGTTGAACAGACTGACGACCATTTTGATAAATTCCGCATTTCGGATGCCCTGATGAACGTTTACACCACCGTTCGCGACGAGTTCTCAGGATGGTTGCTCGAAATGGTGAAACCTGCCTACCAACAGCCGATTGACGGAAAAACATACGAGGAATTGATTGATATTTTTGACGAAGTTTTACGTTTCCTTCATCCGTTCATGCCTTTTGTGAGCGAAGAGGTTTGGCAGTTGCTGAAAGAACGCAAGCAGGGCGATAGCATCACCATCAGTTCATGGCCAAAATCAACCGGCTACGACGAAACATTGATCGCTCAGTTTGAAGATGTGAAAGAAGCCATCGCCGGATTACGGACTATCCGCACCCAAAATAACATTCCGAATAAAGATCAGCTCGAACTGGCTATTATGGCTGGCGACAAAGGTTTTGCTCCGGAATTCAACAGCGTGCTGGTGAAAATGGGTAACCTTTCAGCCTTAAATCTGGTTACTGAAGAAGTAAAACTTTCGGCTTCATTTCTGGTAAAATCAACTACTTTCTTTGTGCCAATGGGCGGAACGATCGACGTGGAAGAAGAACTGAAAAAACTTCAGGCCGAATTGGATTACACCAAAGGCTTCCTGAATTCGGTAGTAAAAAAACTGAGCAACGAACGTTTTGTAAGCAGCGCTCCTGAAGCGGTAGTTGCGGTTGAACGTGCCAAACAAGCTGACGCCGAAGCCAAAATTAAAGTTTTGGAAGAGCAGATTGCAAGCCTAAAATAAATTTTCCAAAAGGTATTGAGTGGGTGACTTGAAGTCACCCACTCAATAAAAATTAAATGGTTTATGCCTCAAGTTGCGAAATCTATGCTATGCGGCACGCAATTTATACTTGGGAAAAAAACAATACACTTATCGGTACGTAAATCATATTTGGGAGACGCACAATACACTTGCTGACATGCAATTTATATTTTTGAAATGCATAATACACTTATCGGCTCGCAAATCATATTTGTGAAGCGAACAATGCACTTATGGATACGAAAATTACACCGCATAATGTGCAAATCGTGCTAAAAAAAGTGCAAAGCGTACTTATTTCTTCCAGAAAATGAAATAAATGTAGCCGATGGCTAATTTTTATCATGCCCGGCTACCAGGAAGGAAGCTCTCCAAATTCGGGAATTACCTTTTCTAGTCATCACCGTCTTCCTTTTCCGGAGAAAAGAATGCGGCATGAACCGGCGCCGGACAAATGCTGTTTAAGCCGTGAATGGCAGCCCAGATTACATCATTAAACTGTGCATCGGGTATGCGGTCCTCTTTGCTGAAATCAAATTTATCGCTAATTCTCGACATCGCAGTTTCTGCGGTGTTCTTCAGGTTTAAATCGACCTTATTGGGTAACGATTTGAAAGGGGGATGTGTTGCTGTTTTGCTGAAACATCTCCATAAAGGTTCGGCGGCGGCATCGTACTGACTCATGGGTGGAAGTCCCAAAACTAATTCGATGGTGCGAAGCGCTGAAGAGGTTGAATACATGGTGTGATCGACAAATCGCTGTTTCACAAAACCGCCGGCAACGTAGGCCGTCGAACGGTGTGCATCCACGTGGTCAGGGCCATTTTGAGCATCATCTTCAACAATGATGACCATGCTTTCGTTCCAAATGGACGAGTGGCTAAGGTATTCAATAAATTGCCCACACGCCAGATCATTATCTGCAGCATGAGCAGGTGGCGACGGTCTGCCAATTTTTAATCCTTCAGTATGGTCGTTGCCAAATCGTAAGCTGTTAAACTGAGGGACCTGACCTTTGGCAAGTAATTCTTCAAAATCACGTTTCCACCACTGAAAACGGACGGTGTCGCGAATCGACAAATCCCAACCGATATAGTTCGTGCAGAAATGATCCTTCAATACCGGTATGTTGGGTTTCTGTCCTGAAATAAATTCACCGTAACTTCGGTACGATACTCCCTGTTTTTTACAGAAATCCCATAGAAATCCATTTTTATTATTTGCTACCTCAATCCCTCCTTCCGCAGGGTAAGAGCCACCCCGGTTGCCATAGCTGGTAGGCCAGTTCTTTTCCAGATAATCAGTTGCATAAGCTCCCATGGACCAGTTATGCCCATCGGCGCTCACTTCGCCATCTACATAAAAATTATCGAGCAAAACAAATTGTTTGGCCAGTGCATGAAGATTTGGGGTTACATCTTCTCCAAACAACACCAGGCTGGGATCGCCATTTCCTTCCGGAATATCGCCCAATACCTGGTCGTAAGTCCTGTTTTCTTTAATGATGTAAAATACATATTTAATGGGCGACGGTTCACCAACCCGCGAAGGAATTGGATTTCCCACTTCTCCCTTCGAAATCATCTCGTTCTCTTTTTTATACGGAATGTTGTTGTATACCGATTGCGAATAAATGGCAAGTTGTTTTTCGTCTGGGTTTGAAATAGCCTGCAAAGTTCCTCTGAAAAGTCCGCCGATGTATTGAACTTTGCCTTTGATGGCTTCGGAATGATGAGCTGATTCTACTTTTTTGCTAACCGGGCTGGGGCCATTCGGATTTGCTTTGGAAGTCAGTCCCTTTCCGTTGGCCACAAAAATGGTGTTTTTGACAACACGCACACAGGTTGGGTACCATCCGGTCGGGATAAAACCTTTGCTGAAACTTTTTCCTGCATTGCTCACATCGAAAATAGCCAGGCAATTGTTGTCGGCATTGGCGATGTACAAGGTCTTATCATCTTCACTCAAAGCGACACTGTTTGTTGTCGATCCTGAAGGAGAATTGGGGAAAAGAGCCGAATTCAAAATTTCAACGACTCTTTTTTGTTCCAGCGAAATAACCGAAACCGAATTGTCGTTCGCGTTGGCTACAAAAAGGTATTTCCCGTTTCGTGTCTGGCACATGTCATTGGGGTTATCTCCAACCGGAATACTGCCGGCCATTTGCTGTTTTTGCGTGTCGAACACTATCACCTTGTCGCAGCCCCAGCAAGTGATGTACAGAATCTTGCCATCGTTCGACAGTAAACAGGTATATCCTTCGCCGCCCAGTTCGAATTTATTTGTAACTTTTTTCGCTTTCAGGTCGAAGGTATACAGCGAATTATTTTCTTTGGTAACCGCATACAACATATGCTGATTGTCGTCAACAGCTATGCCCGCAATTGAAATTTTTTCAGGCCAGGGTTTGCCAATAACCAACGTGTCAAACGGAACCAGTTTTTTGTTTGTAACCTGGTAACGCATGATCCAGTTATCGTTTCCTCCTGAAGCATACAGGTATTTGCCATCTTTTGAGAATGTCAGGCCCAGCCATCCTTTGGCGATGATCACCGAATCGAGTACCTGCATTTTTTCAGAATCAATCAGTTGGATTCCCTGGTCGCTTTGTCCGTTATTGGTTACAGCCAGCATTTTTCCTGAAGGCGAAAGAGCTATATTTAATGGTAAATCGCCCAGAGGTAGCATTTTTCCTACCGGAGTGAGCTTCCAGCCATTCATCAATTTAATCCGGGTTGATTCAATTTCTTTCAAATTTTGACCGTTTGCCTGCATAAACGGGAACAGCAGGAAAAATACGAAAGTCAGGGTAACTACGATTTTATTTTTTAGGATAAACATATGGTTGTTTTAGATTACTATTCAGCCGCAAATTCCGGTTTTAGTTTCATCAAATCAAATTTCATCAATTAATTATCAATTAAAATTCAGAGACTTTCAGTGTAACAAAAGCACGGCAATACGATCTCTTTTATCCAATAATTTCTTTCTGAAGTGCTTCCAGTGACTTGCCTTTGGTTTCGACATACATGAATTTGACCACAAAAAATTGAAGCAGCATCATGGCTGCAAAAAACAGAAAAGGATATCCTCCCGATTTTGCGGCCATCACCGGGAAAGTCCACGAAACAATTGCGGCCATTGTCCAGTGTGTAAAACTCCCGAGCGCCTGACCTTTCGACCGTACGCTGTTGGGGAATACCTCGCTGATATATACCCAGATAACTGCTCCCTGCGAGAATCCGAAAAATGCAATGTAGCTAACCAGCAACCACACCAGTAAATTTTGATGACTGTTGGTGAAAAAGATAAATGCCACACCTGCCAGCGAAACTGCGGTTCCGATTGATCCGATGAGCAGCAAAAGTTTTCGGCCAACCTTGTCGATAATACTCATGGCCAGCATGGTAAACATCAGGTTGGTTGCGCCAATGGCCACACTCTGCAAATCGCCTGACACCTTGCTGAACCCAGCTTGTGCAAAAATATCGTTCAGGTAATACAACAGGCCGTTTATTCCTGAAAGTTGGTTGAACATAGCAATCGAAACCGCCAGGAAAATCGGGTATTTGAATTTTTTGCTGAATAATTTTTCCTTACCAGTTTTCTTTTCTGATTCGATGGATTCAAGTATTTCAGCGATTTCTTTTTCAACAAATTCTTCTCCGGTCATATTTAGTACAATGCGTGCTTCATCAATAAGACCCATTTTGATCAGCCAGCGTGGACTACGTGGAATAAAGAAAAGGGTAATGAAAAACAGGATTGACGGAACAGCCATTATTCCCAGTTTCCATCTCCATTCTACTTCGCCCAATCCGAATAAACCTACCAGGTAATTCGAGAAATAAGCCATCAAAATTCCGAGTACCACATTAAACTGAAACATACCAACCAGACGTCCGCGATATTTAGCCGGAGCAATTTCGGCAATGTACATAGGGCCAACCACCGAAACACCACCTACCGCAATGCCACCAAGGAAACGGAAGAATAACAGCGAAATCCAACTGAATGAAAATGCACATCCAAGAGCTGATAAGGCATAAAATGCAGCCAGGTAAAACAGAATTTTTCTTCGTCCAAAGCTGTCGGCAGGTTTCCCCACCACCATGGTTCCAATAATGGTTCCGATCAGTGCGATGGAAACAGTGAATCCAAGCCAGAATTTATCGAGACTAAAAAGTTTTTCGAGTGCAGAAGTGGCCCCGGCAATAACGGCAGTGTCGAATCCAAAGAGGAAACCACCCAATGCAGCAGTTAAGGTGATGAAGATTAGTCGTTTGTTTAGTTTCATTTTGTTAGTCTTTGTTGTATAGGTACTTTTCAAAAGTAAATAAATATTAATTGATTGCGGAAACGTTTGAATTGAATCTCCCTCGTTATTCAGCGATTTTGAGTGTTTAATGTTAAAAGAAGTTAAAAACAATGGGTTTCATTAAAATTACGAATAGTGAGGTAAGGGTGTTTTATTCCTGAACTGTTATGTAATCGTATTGCGGAATTTTTTTTCATAAGTTTGTTTTGGTTTTTTACTAAGACTTCGGGTCTAACAAAAAACTTCAAAGGGCATGGGGTGAGATCCGATGCCCTTTTTAATTTTTCTACAATCTTTTCCTGTTCCAGAATAATTTTAGGTGTCGAACGTCTTATCTTTGCAACAATAGCTGCAGAAAAGCTGATGGTTATAGTGATCAATCCGAAAACGACAATATTATGACTTTAATTAAATCAATATCAGGAATTCGTGGTACCATTGGCGGAAAACCCGGCGAAGGTTTAAGTCCGCTCGATGTGGTAAAATATACAGCTTCCTATGCCGAATGGGTGAAACAGCAACATCCAGGGCAAACAATTACCATTGTTGTTGGCCGTGATGCCCGTATTTCAGGACCAATGGTTCAGTCGCTGGTGGTGGCAACGCTTTCAGGAATGGGTTGCATGGTAGTCGATTTGGGAATGGCTACTACTCCAACAACTGAAATTGCAGTAAAGGAAGAATCGGCCCAGGGAGGAATTATCCTGACGGCAAGCCATAATCCAAAACAATGGAATGCGCTGAAATTACTCAATCAGGATGGCGAATTTCTAAATGCTGCCGAAGGCGCATTGGTGTTGGAGATTGCAGAACAAGAGCTTTATAGTTTCGCCGAAGTTGATGATTTGGGTGAGGTTTTTGTTAAAGATTACACTGATATTCATATTCAGCAGGTACTCGATCTGGAATTGGTCGATTTGAATGCCATCCGGAAAGCTAATTTCAAGGTGGCCATTGATGCGGTGAACTCCATCGGAGGAATTGTTATTCCGGCCTTGCTAAAGGCATTGGGGGTTGAAGAAGTTGTCGAAATCAACTGCGAAGCGACAGGTCAATTTGCCCATACTCCGGAACCGCTACCCGAAAATTTGGTTGAAACGGCTGAGATCATTCGTAACAATTCGGTTGATGTTGGTTTTGTGGTCGATCCGGATGTTGATCGTTTGGCCATTATCAGCGAAGATGGTTCGATGTTTAACGAAGAATATTCGCTGGTGTCCATTGCCGATTATGTGCTGAGCCAAACTCCCGGAAATACGGTTTCCAACCTTTCATCGTCGCGTGCTTTGCGCGACATTACGGAAAAGCATGGTGGAATTTATTCTGCTGCAGCTGTTGGCGAAGTGAATGTGGTAGCCAAAATGAAAGCCACCAATGCCGTGATTGGCGGCGAAGGAAATGGTGGAATTATTTATCCTGCTTCGCATTACGGACGCGACTCACTGGTGGGCGTAGCGCTGTTTCTGAGTTTGCTTGCCAAATCAGGTTTGAAATGCTCGGAATTGCGCAAAACTTACCCGGATTATTTCATCTCTAAAAATAAGATTGAACTAACTCCGGAAATTGATGTGGATGGTATTCTGGTAAAAATGAAGCTGAAATACCAGCACGAACAGGTGACTGATATTGATGGGGTGAAAATTGATTTTGCAGATCGCTGGGTGCATTTGCGCAAATCGAACACAGAAGCGATTATCCGTATTTACGCCGAAGCTCCTTCAATGACTGAAGCTGACCAGTTGGCGCAAACCATTATTCAGGATATTCGCTCACTGATTGCCTAAAAAACAAAGATCCGATCTTTTCAAAAGATCGGATCTTTGTTTTTTACCTTGTTTATTGAATTGCCGCTTTCTTTTCGGTTAGTTGGTCAACAATCTTCTGTTTCCCCGAAATAACTACTTGCTGGTTGTTTAGTTTTACGTCATTCTGAGTAATTGTTCCTTTTGCCGATTTGATGTCCATTTCTTTAGATTTGATCTTACTTTTCAGTGATTTTATTTTGTCGAAGTATTTCGATTTTTCTTTGGCTAAGTCTTTTAACGCTTTTTTTGCGATGTCATATTCAGGTGTTTTTTTTGTCAGAGTTGCAAACGTCACTTTATTTGCGGTAATGGCTTCATCCAACCTGACAATGTCATTTTCAACCTCAAATATTCCGGCGTTATATTCCTGAATGTCTGTTTCGTAACGGGCAATTGCTTTTTCTTCTTTTTTTGAATCCGATTCAATGTCTTTCAAAACATCTTCCTGTCGCGAAACTTCTTTTTTTGCTTCTTTAATCTGTCCATCAACTATACCTTGGTATGCAATAACACCAAAATCCCGAACGTATGATTTCATGTTTTGAATCTGTTCAGGATCGGCATTTGTTTCGTTGATAAAGGCCGAATCGGTATACTGAAAAAAGGTATTGAACTGGCAACCTTCAGGTAATTCAACCATCCGGGCATAAATATCCATCGAATGTTTGGTAATCATTGCCTGTTCTATCGACTTGACGAATAGTTCGTCTCCAATTTTCTCAACTTTAAGCTTGTCGCGATTTACTTGATTCTCATCACTCTTAAAAATGTTTCCAACCTGCGTGGCCAGATTCCCAACTCGCTCGCCGAAGCTTCGGTTGTTAACGTATTTTTTCCAGACGGACTCAATATCTTTGGGTTTTGCTTCGGGAATTAATACTGTTATAGCGGTTTGTGCGCCTTTTGACATATTTTTTTGACCAATTTCAACTTCAATCTTTTGTTGCGAATGGGCAAATATTGCTATCGAAAGAAATGCGGTAAGAATGTAAAAATGTTTCATAGCTTTTTTATTTCAAGTAACGATTGAAGGTTATTTTTTGTTTCAAAGCTGAAGAAGTAACTCAGTATTAAATTGTTGAAATGTCTGACAAAATTAAAAGCAAAAGCGGATCAGCTTGGTTGAATAGCTGATCCGCTTTTGACTTTATAGTTTAAACTTCTGTTATCCTGAAGTTCTATTTCTTGTTAAATGCTTCCACCCCGGCATCCAGAAATTGTTTAAAAGCTTCAATGTTCAGATCGTATGCCCTCGGCGAAACCTGAAGTGTGCCGTCGCCATCTAAAATGACATAATAGGGTTGCGAGTTCGTCCCGAATTTGCTGGTTTGTATTTCACTATTTTTCTTTCCAAGTAGTTTAATTTCACGACCATCCTTGTTGGTGTACCACTCTGCTTTTGGCATTTCTATCACCTTGTCGTCAACATAGAGAGCAACAATGACAAAGTTTTCACGAAGTCTTTTAAGTACTTCAGGATCGCTCCAAACTCGATTTTCCATTTCGCGGCAGTTGGTGCAGCCATGCCCGGTGAAGTCTACAAATACAGGTTTCTTCAGTTCTTTCGACACTTTCAAGGCCTGATCGTAATCAAAATAGCCTTGTAATCCGTGAGGAAGTTTTAGGCGGTCGGAATATTTAGCAGCTTCGGTCAGGTTTCCCTGATGCACGCCTTGGCCAATCCCCTGATTATCGCGAACAATGGCGTTGATGTTGAAGTCCTGCGTTTCCATTGGTGGGAGCCAACCCGAAATTCCTTTGAGCGGTGCGCCGAAAAGGCCTGGAATCAGATAAATCACAAAAGTAAAAGTGAAGATAATCAGCAGCAGTCGTGGAAACGATTTTACAACCGGATAATCACTGTCGTGCGGAAATTTGATTTTACCCAACAAGTAAAAGCCCATCATGGTGAAAAGTACGATCCAGAATCCAAGGTAAACTTCACGATCGAGGATACCCCAATGGTAGGTTTGATCCGGAACATTCAGGAATTTCAGCGCAAAAGCCAGCTCAATAAAGCCAATGACAACTTTAACCGAGTTGAGCCATCCACCCGATTTTGGCATCTTTTTTAACCATTGCGGAAAAAAAGCAAATAAGGTAAACGGGATTGCAAAAGCCAAAGAGAAACCCAGCATTCCGACGACCGGTTTCAAGATTTGTCCGCCAACCGCCTGAACGATCACGGTGCCAACGATGGGACCGGTGCATGAAAACGATACAAGTACGAGTGTGAAAGCCATAAAAATGGTTCCCATTACTCCGCCTTCATCCTCACGCTGAACACTCTTGTTAATAAGCCAACTGGGCATCACAATTTCAAAATATCCGAAAAATGATGCGGCAAAAACCACAAAAATCAGAAAAAATAATACATTGGGAATCCAGTGTGTACTGAGCCAGTTACCAAAATCGGCGCCAAAGAGTACCGAAATCAGCACTCCGAAAATCACATAAATGGCAACGATTGAAAATCCATAAATCAGCGCCTGAATCTTTCCTTTCGAACCACTTTTCATGAAGTACGAAACGGTCATCGGAATCATCGGGAATACACACGGAGTGAGGATAGCCAGAAGTCCCCAGGCAAAGGCTTGAACGAAAAACCACCAGAGCGAACGGTTATTGCCCGAGAATTCGTCGTTGTTAGCTAGGAGTTTAACTACTGCTTTTGCTGCAGGTTGATCTATTTTAGCAGTTGTGGGTTCAATCGCTGTGCTTTGATTATCTGCGATTGCGGCAGGTTTAATATCTGATTTTGTTTCAGATGTTTGGGTCTGTGCGGTAGAGCCAGGAACATTGAAGGAAAACACTGATTCGCCGGGGACACAAGTTTCATCATTACATGCCTGAAAGTTTACTATGCCGCTAACAATTACTGGCTTGTCGCTCGTGAGCTTTATTTTTTGTACAAAGGTTACCAAGTTGTCGAAATACTTCACTTTCATTTGGAACATTTCGTCGAACACCTCATGTGCCGTTGGTTCGGTCGATACACCAACCAATTGAATTCCATTTAATTTTTCGAATTTAAATTCAGTCGGCATGGGACCACCATCCGGAAGGTGCTGCGAGTACAAATGCCAACCTCGGTCAATGGTGGCTACAAACTGCAATTCAGCAGTGTTCGTCCCGGTAACCTTGGTTTTGAATTCCCATTTTACCGGCTCAACAATTTGCGCCTGAGTGAAAAGGGATGAAAAAAGCAAAAAAGAAAAGAGAAAAAGGAGACTCGATATTCTTGTTGTTCTCATAAATGAAAAAATATTTGTGACTGTAATACAAACGATCATTCAAGTTAATTGTTTCTGAACTACCTGTGTCTATTCAACGGCCGATAGCTATGCCCTTAAAGAAGACAAGCTAACCTTGAGCAAAAGTACTTAAATATTTTAATGACATTTTGGGATAATCCCTTTTAATCGGGCATCAAAATATGAATAAAATACATGTTTACCCCTGGTTTTGAAATTCGTTTCTTCTGAATTCAGTTTGAAAAGAAACTGTTTTCAAAAAATAATATGTAATAAAACATATGTTTTGATTACTTATTTGGCATAGAAGTTGAACGAAACAGTCGTTCTAAATGATTGTTAACCAGAAAGCCCAATTATCCACCTAGATTCTGAACCATGAGCAACAAAAAGATCCTTTTGATAGCAATACCTGCTGTCCTTTTACTTGTTATCTACTTCGCATTTCGAAAAGGTGAAATCGATTACAATCAGGTTACCGTTAATGTTCAACGTGGTACGTTTAATGCCTTAATCTTTTCATCCGGGCAACTCGAATCAGAGAAATCTGAGAGTATCAATATTCCGGAGAAGCTGAACGATAGGAATTTGCGTATCTGGGAATTGGCCATTACCCACATGGTTGAGGAAGGTACGGTAGTTGATTCGGGTGATTATGTAGCTACCTTAGACCACAAGGCCGTTGAAGAACAAATCAAACTGGCCCAAGACGATATGGATAAAATGCTGTCGGAATACGAGGACAGTAAAATTGATTCGAACCTAAATCTGAGTAATCAGCGCGATGTGATTGTGAATGCCCGTTTGGATTTAACTGAAAAGAAGATCATCGTGGATGAATCGGTTTACGAATCACCTTCGATCCGGAAGAAAGCCAGTATGGATTTGGATAAAGCGCAGCGCAAACTAGAACAGGAGCAGAAAGCTTATGGTCTAAAAAAGCAACAGGAGGTTAATAAAGTTGAACGAAAATATATTAATTATCGGCAGGTTTCGGAGCGTTCGGGTGAATTGCAAAAGCTTTTCGATGCGCTTGAAATCACTGCACCAAAGGCTGGAATAATTACCTATTACAAATATCCATGGGGCGAAATTATCAAAACAGGTTCTAAAGTTGGTCCGTATAGTTCCATTATCGCTTCTATTCCTGAAATGTCGAACCTGATTTCGAGGACTTACATCAACGAAATAGATATCTCAAAAGTGAAGGTCGGCCAGAATGTGAAAATCGGAATCGATGCTTTTCCTGACAAACAATTGACCGGGCAGGTTACTTCGGTAGCCAATATCGGACAAGCGATGCCAAACAGCGATGCCAAGGTTTTTGAAGTCAAGATCAAAATATTTGGTCAGGACAAAGACCTTAAACCGGCCATGACGACCAGCAATGCGATTGATGCAGGTTTGTTTAAGGATACATTGATGGTTGCTACTGATGCCGTTTTCGAAAATGACAGTTTGAAATTTGTATATCTGGGCAAGGATAATCCGGTTAAGCAGATTGTGTGGTTGGGCGACGAAAACGAAAATTATGTATTGGTTAATAAGGGCTTGAAAGAGAAAGACGTGGTTTGGCTTTCTGAACCCAAAGATGCCGCTGACTTAAAATTTAACGGTGTGGAGATATATGCTGAAATATTGAAAGATAAAGAAAATAACCGGATTAAGGCTGATAAAGAGCGGGAAGAAATGCTCAAAAAGAAACCTGATGCTGTACCACAAATTCCCGGAGCAATGCCTGCAGGAGCAGTAATAATGAAGCAAACCAAATAAATTGCACAAAACCTAAAACTGAAATGATGATTTTTAAAAAATATTTTCACGATATAGTTATTGGTTTTGAGGCAATTATCGACAACAAACTCAAATCAATTTTAACGGCTTTAGGTATCATTTTCGGGGTGGCTGCTGTAATCAGTATGATGGCCATTGGGAATGGTGCCGAACAGGAAATTCTGGAACAGATCAAAATGGTGGGCGTCAATAATATAATCATAACACCAACGGAGGCCTCAGCCAAGGAGAATAGTACTTCAGGACAGGAAGAAAAAACCGGCACAAAAAAATTCTCGAAAGGACTTACGATTCTCGATTTAAAAGCCATCGAAGAAATTGTTCCGACCGTGAATATGCTTAGTCCGGTAATTTCCTATAATTATTCGGCCATTATTGACGGCAAAAGCAAACCAGTGGTCATTGAAGGTGTCAATACCAGTTATTTTGAAGTGTTTAACATCAGTCTGCAAAAAGGTGAAGTTTTTAACCGCCTGCAATCGGAGGCGGGTCAGCCGGTTTGTGTGATTGGTGATAACATCAAAACCGTGTTTTTTAACCAAGATGATCCGGTTGGGAAATACATAAAATGTGGACAAATCTGGTTGAAAATCATTGGTGTGGTTGAACGCCGCGATTTTACAGCTTCCGCATCCGACGAAATGGGAATCAGCAGTACCGACAATAAAATATTTGTTCCGGCACAAACGATCTTGATGCGATTTAAAAACCGCGCGTTGGTTCGTGCCGATGAAGTGGAGAAATCGAATGCCCGCCGAAGGATCGTAATTACTGATGCCAATGCCAGTGCAGAGGTTGAAGACAAAAATCCAAATCAGCTCGATAAAATTGTATTGCAGGTGAAAGAAACCGAGCAGCTCAGTGCAACTGCCGGAATTGTCAAACGACTGCTTTTACGCCGCCACTCCGGATTGTACGATTTTGAAGTGACTATTCCCGAGCTTTTACTCAAGCAGCAACAGCGCACGAAAAAGATATTCAATATTGTACTTGGAGCTATTGCAGGCATCTCGCTGATAGTAGGAGGCATCGGAATCATGAACATCATGCTTGCTTCGGTGATGGAACGAATTCGCGAAATTGGTACCCGACAGGCAATCGGTGCTTCACGCAAAGATATTGTCGCTCAATTTTTGGCTGAATCGACTTTGATCAGCATTTCAGGCGGAATAATCGGAATAATTCTGGGCGTGGTTCTGTCGAAGATCATCACAGCCGTGTTCGATATAAAAACCATCATTTCATTCTTCAGCATCTTCATTGCCTTTGGTGTTTCGGCTTTGGTCGGAATCATGTTTGGTTACATGCCGGCCAAACGTGCCGCAGAGAAAGATCCGGTTGAATCATTACGTGCTTAAAAACTAAACCCATGAAAAAACAAATACTATTCCTGATTATTATTTTCTCCGGATTTATTCAGAATGCCAATGCCCAGGCTGAGAAACTTAGCCTAAGTCTGGATGAGGTGGTGCGGATTGCATCGAAGAGTTCGCTCGACGCATTCAGGTATAAAAACATGTACCTTTCAAGTTACTGGGAGTACAGGTATTACAAGGCCGATAAACTTCCAAGCCTGAGTATGAGTGCAACTCCGCTCGATTTTAACCATTACCGAAAGCGTGAATACAATTTCCAGACAAACGAAGATCAGTATGTTTTGCGCGACTATGTCAATTCGGATGTTGCCCTGAAATTGAATCAAAACATTGGACTGACCGGGGGGAGCTTGTTTTTAAGTTCCGAATTCGGAATGGTTAAAAACATGGGAGGCGATAAAGTGACTTCCTATCAGGCAACAC
>Ga0302293_10000813_pt1 | contig 16053 bp, 11 predicted proteins | sample III_Fen_N2_2_FD_198758 | JGI IMG/M metagenome (GOLD analysis project Ga0302293, IMG submission 198758) | Peat permafrost microbial communities from Stordalen Mire near Abisko, Sweden - III_Fen_N2_2 | ecosystem: Environmental > Terrestrial > Soil > Wetlands > Permafrost | place: Sweden: Abisko...
AGGAGGATTACGACATGCGTTTTGACAAATAATAGCGGATTGAACCGCAATCATAATAACCAAAATTGGTTTCCTTTTACCATCCGCCATACAACCCGTTTTGAAGGGCTTTCTGGTAATTCTCAAGATTGAATTCATACAGGTAAGGGGCTTTATGAGCTCCTCCTGTTTTTCGTTCCTCTAACTTATTGAGAATTCCATATGATAACATTTTACGTTGGAAATTGCGCCTGTCAAGTTCTTTCGCAAGAATTGTTTCGTACAGTCTTTGAAGTTCTGGCATCGTGAATCTATCAGGCAGCAGGTTGTATCCCAAGGGTTGATAATTCAACTGCAACCGTAAAGTTTCGAGCGCTTTATTCAATATTTGATTGTGATCAAGAATTAACGTATCTACTTCATCCAGGTTTTTCCAGGCACAAAGATCCGAAATACTATCGGGTTTAGGTTCGACTTTTGAGAAATCAACCAGCGCATAAAAGCCGACAGAGATAAATCGCTGGTTAAACCATTCGAGATCAGGATTTGCACCGGAGTCAACCAAGTCTTGCACGATTGGATTCCTTTTTGATCTTTCAGGTTCACTAAATACTTTAAACTGTTTCAGGAAGATGTCATCTAAGCCGGTACGCTCCTGAAGAACCCTGGTTGCAGCAATTTCGATCGATTCATCTTCACGGACAAACCCACCCGGCAATGCCCATTCCTTTGTAAATTTTCTCCTGATCAACAGCACTTTTAACTGGTTGTTGTGGAAACCGAAAACAACACAGTCAAGCGAAATGTGGTTAAGAAAATGTTGATCGTAAAAACTGGAAATTTGTGTCACCGCCATTAATGTTTGAATAACTTAAAATTTAATCCTTCTTCTTTTGATTTCTGAAATAAAAAAACTATCATTGCGTCGATAAGACACAAACTTAAAAAATCAATTCTAATTCTCTGCATCAAAACGAATAAATAAATTAAGCAGTTATCAAAATTGAGATCAATTTTATAAACAATTCAACCAATCAACAACTTATGGAATAGGTCGCACCTACACGGGACTCATTCCAACTTAATTAAAACAAATTATTTTCGAATGAAAAAAGAAGAATCAAAAAATGGAATGAGCAGACGCAACTTCGTAGGTTTGTCTGCTTTGGGATTAACAGGGCTTACTATTCTGCCCAGTTGGACAATTGACGGTGTCCACATTGCACCCAGCGACCGGGTTGTAATGGGTGTTGTCGGATTAGGACAACAAGCTTTATCCGATTTTGCAGGATTTAGCAGCGTACCAGGCGTTCAGGTCGCTGCTTGCTGTGATGTTGACCAGATGAAACAACAACGGTTCAAGAAACGTGTGGAGGCCTGGCAGACAAGCAAATCGCAGCCCAACCGTTGTGACATGTACGAACAATACGAACAACTTCTCGAGCGGAAAGACATTGATGCAATTGAAGTTGCCACTCCAGACCATTGGCATGCCCTTGTCACAATCCATGCCTGTCAGGCAGGTAAGGATGTGTATGTTCAAAAGCCACTCTCCTTCACCATTACAGAAAGTCTTCAGATGGTGAAAGTTGCCCGTGGAAACAAACGGGTCGTTCAGGTTGGTAGTCAGCAGCGTTCAAGCAAAGAATTCCAAAAAGCCATCGAATTGGTTCAGAATGGTAAGATTGGTCATATAGAAAAAGTATATGCCAGAGTAGGTGTACCTCCAAAACCACTCGATCTTCCCGAAATGCCGATCCCTGGCAATCTGAATTTCAATCTTTGGATGGGACCACTCAACGATCCAAAGATCCACTATCATCCAGATCTTTGCCCTCCAATTTCCCTCGATCCCGAAGTAAAAGAAAAACTTTGGGGCGCATGGCGCTGGTACCGCGAGACTGGCAACGGGTTTACCGCCGATTGGGGCGCTCATATGTTCGACATCGCACAGGCAGCCATTGGAATGGATGGTTCAGGTCCTGCATTAATTATCCCTAAAGGTTACAACGGACAGAAATACCTCACTTATAAATACCTGAACGGCATTGAACTGACCGAACAGCCCTATTTAGAAGATATGGAAGGAGCACAAGGAATTAAATTTATCGGAACAAAAGGATGGATCGAAGTGGCTCGTGGTTACCTGGCCTGCTCAGATGTATCACTTGTGCCCGCTGAACTCGCAGGAAGACGTCCAAAACAAATGACTCCCGAGGAACGGAAAAAAATGTATGAAGAGATGCAGAAGAATGCCGCTAAAGGAGGTGGAAGCTTCGAAATCAGCGCCCCTCACATGCAAAACTTCATCGATTCGGTTCGTTCGCGTAAAGATACCATCGCTCCTATTGAGGTTGGTTGCAGCACCAATATTGTATGTGTCCTTGGAAATATAGCAACCGAACTTGAACGTCCTGTAAAATGGAATCCGGCGACGCTGAGTTTCGGCGACGATAAGGAAGCCTGGGATCATAGGCTGTATAGCTACAATTACAGAAATCCTTATTCACTGTACAAATAATAATTCATAAACCAATAATTCTTAGTACTCAAAAACGATGGAAAATAAACGTGATTTTCTTAAAAAATTGTCTTTACTGACTTTTGGTGGAATGGTCGCCGGAAGTGTAGCGCCCGCCGTAGCTGCAAACAAGAATAGTACACCGGCTACAGGAAAAAAGGTGATCGGTTTACAGATCTATTCCCTGGGAAAAGAACTGACAGACAATGTCCCCGATGGGATGAAAAAAATTAAAGAAATCGGTTACTCCAATCTTGAGCTTGCTGGTTACGGCAACCGTAAAATGGGCCAATACGAAGTGGAAGCCTACAAGAAGATTGTTGATGATTCAGGTCTGAAAATCACCAGTTCGCATGTGAATCCTCCTGAAAGAAAATACACAAAAGAAAACGTTGCAGGGATTGCCGAATTCTGGAAAAAAGCAGTTGAAGACCATGTAAAACTGGGTGTCAAGTACCTGGTGCAGCCTGGACTACCCAACATTGAAAGCCATGATGATGCCAAGCTTGTGTGCGAAGTTTACAACAGTGCCGGTGAAATTGCGAAAGCTGCCGGGATTAAATGGGGGTACCACAACCATAACATGGAGTTCAAACGGATTATGAGTGACGCTGAAAAAGCACAAGCCCCAAGTCCTTCAGATTTCTGGCGTCCAAAAGGTGATGTTCTTTACGACCTGTTATTATCGGGAACAGATCCAAATCTGGTTTTCTTTGAAATGGATGTTTACTGGACCGTTATGGGACAGGCAGATCCGCTTGATTATTTCGAAAAATACCCAACACGTTTCCCGCTTCTGCACATCAAAGACAGGTTGGTTCTGGGTCAGTCTGGCATGATGAATTTTGAGAACATCTTCAATAAAGCTTATGCAAACGGTTTAAGCGAATACTATGTTGAAATTGAAAAGACAAAAGCAGGTATGACCCAGTTCGAAGGGGTTAAAGGATGTTTCGATTACCTGAACAACGCCTCTTTCGTCAAATAATCTTTTTTCAAATCTTAACTGTTCGAACGAATAAACCGGTTTTATTCGTTCGAACTATTGATTGGCAAAATCCGACAAGAGCTGCATCTTCATTACTTTTCTTAAAGCACTGATAGCCAAATAATTCTAAATCACAAAGAAAACATTTACAAAATTCAAAAATGAGAAAACAAATTTTATTCGTCATTGCCTTTGTTATTATGGGAACCTTAAGTTCATTCGCCCAGCAGGCTTTATGGGGAGCTCCAGGCATCGTTTCTCCGGAAATAAAATCAGACAATACGGTTACTTTTCGATTCCAGGCTCCCGATGCCAAAGAGGTTAAAATCTCCGGCGACTGGATGCCGAGCAAAGACTGGATACCTGGTTCGGTGGCAATGACCAAAGATGATAAAGGTATCTGGAGTTACACCACTCCTACCCTGCCATCAGATCTGTATGGTTATTCTTTCTTGGTTGACGGTTTAAAAACCACTGACCCCAACAACGTTTATCTGATCCGCGATGTGGCATCAGTCACAAATGTTTTCCTCATTAATGGTGATAAAGGCGATTTATACAAAGTGAATAAAGTCGCCCACGGAACCGTTGCCCGTCGTTGGTACAATTCACCCGAAAACGGAATGGAGCGCCGCATGACCATTTACACACCGGCAGGTTACGAAACAAGTAAAATTAAATATCCGGTTCTATATTTATTACATGGAATGGGCGGCGACGAAGAAGCATGGATTGCCCTTGGTCGTGCCTCACAAATCATAGACAACCTGATTGCACAAGGAAAAGCGAAACCGATGATCGTGGTAATGACCAACGGAAATGTGTCGCAGGAAGCAGCACCGGGTGAATCAACGCTTGGAATGTACAAGCCCACTTTCCAGTTGCCCAATACGATGGATGGCAAATTTGAGGAGACATTCATGGATGTCATTAAATTTATTGAGGGCAATTACCGCGTAAAAGCTGAAAAATCGGGGCGTGCAATCGCCGGATTATCAATGGGAGGATTTCATTCACTGCATATTTCGAGGTATTATCCCAACACCTTCGATTATGTAGGTTTGTTTTCAGCAGCAATCATGGCTGATGCAAAAGTCACGTCAAAAGTTTATGACAATGTTGATGGTACCCTGAAAACCCAGATGAAAAATGGCTACAAACTCTATTGGATTGGGATTGGCAAAGCCGATTTCCTCTATAAAAATGTGACCGAATACCGTGCAAAACTGGATGGAATGGGAATGAAATATACTTATCGCGAAAGTGAAGGCGGTCATACCTGGACCAACTGGCGTGTTTATCTTTCCGAATTTGCCCCCTTACTCTTTAAATAGTCAACGATGAAGACAATATCATTTTTGCCGCTGTTTGTTCTTGCATTTTCCGGATTGTTTGCGTCAGCGCAATCTGTATTCAAGAACAATGATCTCGAAATCTCAAAACTCGAAGACAAGGTTTGGGTGATTGAAACAACCGATAAAACGACCATGTACCTGATCGAAGGAGATAAAAAAGCACTCCTGATCGATACCGGGACCAAATGCGAAAAGCTGGATGAGGTGATACGCAAAATCACCCAAAAGCCGCTCGACGTTGTGATCACACATGCACATGGCGACCATGCCGGAAATATTCGCTTTTTTAATGAAATCTATATCCATCCTGCTGACACCGTTTTGCTGGATAAAACCTACAAAGGAAAGGTTCATTTTGTCAGTGATGGTTATGTTTTCGATCTGGGCGGCAAAAAGATAGAAGTGAGTTATATGCCCGCTCATACTCCTGGTTCTATTGTACTTTTGGATAGAAAAGCTGGAAGCTGTTATTCGGGCGATGCGTTTGGATCAGGTCAGGTTTGGCTGCAACTTCGGCCATATGCTCCGATGAAAACTTACATCGAATCGTGTAAAAAGATGGAAAAATTGATGGACGGAGGGATTACCAAAATCTACTGCGGCCATTATCCATATGTGAAAAAGGCATACACTAAGCAATACATCACCGATATGCGAACCCTTGCTGAAGCGCTTGTTAACGGGACAGCACCAAAAGCAACACCGCACCCTCAAAAAGTTTCGATTGGCAGCGAAAACCCGATGATGGTCACGCTGGGCGAAGCAACAATTGTTTTTGATCCTGATCACATTAAATAAAATACAGAACCCAATGAAAACCAACAGACGTAACTTTTTCCAGACGCTTGGAACCGGGGCAACCGGACTTGGATTAACTTCCATCCCGTTTATTTCCAGTGCTTCAAATGCACCAAAGCTTGACAATGATGATCAGATTTTGCAGATTGGTGATTCAATTGCAATTGCCGAAACCAAATACGGGAAGGTGAAAGGTTTTATTCTGAGAGGAATTTATTGCTACCGCGGAATTCCCTATGGTGCAGATACATCCGGGAAAAACCGTTTTATGCCACCGCAACCACCCAAACCGTGGACAGATACTTTGCCGGTAGTCTGGTGGGGAAATACCGCTCCTCAAATCATGGACAACCGCTATGCCAACGCCTATTCCTCGTTTGTCGATCACTGGAACTACGACGATGTAAGTGAAGATTGCCTGAAATTGAACATCTGGACACCTGCTGTCGGTGATGGCAAAAAACGCCCTGTGCTGGTTTGGTTGCATGGTGGCGGATATACTAACGGAAACGGAATCGAACAGGACGGCTACGATGGCGAAAACCTTAGCCGTAAAGGGAATATCGTATTCGTTTCGATCAATCATCGCCTGGGACCAATCGGCTTCAGCGATTTATCAAGTGCAGGCGGATCCAAATATACTGATTCGGGCAATGTAGGTGCCTTGGATATGGTTGCTTCGCTTGAATGGGTGCGCGACAACATTGCCAATTTTGGTGGTGACCCGGGTAATGTAACTATTATGGGTCAATCGGGTGGCGGTGCCAAAGTTTGTGTTCTGGCAGCGATGCCAAAAGCCAAAGGTTTAATTCACAAGGCCATTCCACTGAGTGGAAATACAACAGAAGCAATGAACCAAGATTATTCACGAAAAGTGGGTGAATATATTTTAAAAGAAGCGGGATTATCTGCGGCAGAAGTGGACAAGTTGCAGGAAATATCCTGGAAGGACTATATCCTTCTGGCCAATAAAGCGGCTCAAAAAGCAACTGCGGAGATTGGTTCTCCCGGAATGCGTGGAGGTTTTGCCCCGGTTGCAAATGGGATTTCAATACCAAAAGAGAAATTCTACGCTGATCCGAACGGACTTTCCTCGGATGTACCTATGTTACTGTGCTCAACATTCCACGAATGGAATACGACCCGGCTTAGCCAGGAGCAGGAAAACATTACGTTGGAAAAGGTTAAAGAGACCTTAAAAACCAGTGCAAGATTAGGTACCGGCATGGGTGACAAGGTTGTTGAAGTGGTTGATGCATATGTAAAAGCATTCCCCGATGCCAAACCTGCTGAGATTATGGCTTTGGTGAACAGTAACCGCAAGAATGTAATAGCAACCGCCGATGCCAAAGCAGTTCAGAAAGCGCCGGTTTACCTGGCCTGGTTTGGCTGGCAACCACCACTTTTCGATAACCGGATGCGTGCCTTTCACTGTCTCGACATCTGTTTCTGGTTTGCAAACACCGATCTGATGCTGACCCACACCGGCGGAGGTAAACGTCCGCGCGCTTTGTCCGATAAAATGTCCGGAACGTTGCTTCAATTTATGAAAACAGGAAACCCAAACAAAGGCGGACTTCCTGAATGGAAAGCATATACTTCGGCAAAAGGTGAAACAATGATCCTGAACGACCAATCAATGTTGAAGGACGATCCGGACCGGGAGGCCAGAAAATTGATCTAAGTGGCTCTTTTCAAATCAATTGAAACAAAATGAATATTCAAAATAAATCAATTATTAAAAATGAGAATTAATAACAAATTGGGAAGTGTACTTATCATCCTACTGATGGTAGTCGATGGAGCGAATGCTCAAAGTGTGGTAAGGAAAGATGCTTCTGCCGATAATTCAAAGATTGCAGGCATCATTTCAAAGATGACGCTTGATCAGAAAGCACAACTTGTGATTGGTACGGGGATGTTTTTTGATCTCCCGGATTCGGTACGGGCAAAAATGCCTAAAGGATTTGGTGGTGCAATAGAATCAAAAGATCCTGTATATGTTGAAATGGTCAATAAGATCCGTAAATATTTACCTGGGGCAGCAGGGGTTTCTTCTGAATTTCCGGAACTGGGAATTGCATCGCAGGTTTTAACTGATGGTCCTGCCGGATTGCGCATCCAACCCAAACGAAAGGGTGAAGCGAAAACCTATTATTGCACAGCTTTTCCTGTTGCTACCGTATTGGCTTCAACCTGGGATACTGATCTGGTTTACAGTGTTGGTCAGGCCATGGGAAATGAGGTAAAAGAATATGGTTCTGATATTTTGCTGGCTCCTGCCCTGAATATTCAGCGCGACCCGCTTTGTGGCCGTAACTTTGAGTATTATTCTGAAGATCCGTTGGTTGCAGGCAAGACTGCTGCCGCCATGGTAAAAGGTATTCAGTCGAACGGTGTTGGAACTTCAATCAAACACTTCGCTGCGAATAACTCAGAAACTAACCGGATGACGGTAAACACGATTGTGAGTGAACGTGCTCTGCGCGAAATATACCTGAAAGGTTTCGAAATTGCTGTTAATGAAGCACAACCATGGACTGTGATGTCTTCTTACAATAAAATTAACGGCACTTATACTTCCGAAAGCAATGATTTGCTAACAAAAATCCTGCGCAACGATTGGGGTTTTGAAGGTTATGTGATGACCGACTGGGGCGGTGGCAGTGACGTTGTTGCTCAAATGCTTGCAGGAAATGACATGATTCAACCAGGCCAGCCAAAGCAAATTCAGGAAATAATTGATGCCGTAAAAGGAGGTAAACTGGACGAAAAAACGCTGGATCGTAACATCAGCCGAATTCTGAAAATTATGATGATTGCCCCACGCTACAACAAATATCAGTTTTCAAATAAGCCCGATTTAAAGGCACATGCTGCGGTTACCCGCCAGGCTGCAACTGATGGAATGGTCTTGCTTGAAAATAAAGGGAATGCACTGCCTATTCAGTCATCAGTTAAAAATATTGCTGCTTTTGGGAATGCCTCCTACGAATTTATTTCGGGTGGTACAGGAAGTGGTGATGTAAACGAAGAATATACGGTTTCACTGATCGAGGGTATTGCAAATGGAGGCTATATTACTGTTGATGAGCTAAAAGGAACCTATTCTACTTATATGAAAGAGGCTGCGGCTAAAAGTGGTCCTTCGAAAAATCCGCTCGCTTTTATGGGAGCTAAAGATCCTATTACAGAAATGGCTGTTTCGCCTGATCTTGCAAAAAAAATGGCAGAAAAAGCTGACATGGCACTGATTACACTTGGACGTCTTTCTGGTGAAGGCAGAGACAGAACTGCAACTGATGGAGATTTTTATCTGACTTCTACCGAAAAAGAAATGATTAAAAATGTGTCGGAAGCATTCCATGCCAAAGGTAAAAAAGCCATTGTCGTGTTAAATGTTGCAGGTGTTGTTGAAGTGGCCAGTTGGCGCAACATACCTGATGCCGTTTTATTGGCTTGGTTACCTGGTCAGGAAGGTGGAAACTCGGTTGTGGATGTATTGTCTGGAAAAGTGAATCCATCAGGAAAACTGGCGATTACTTTCCCTATGTCCTACTCCGATGCTCCAAGTGCAAAGAATTTCCCGGGTGTTGCCGAAAAATCGGATAAGAAAGATGAAGCTGACGATCTTTCTGGCTTCTCTTTTATGCGACGTAAACCATGGGAAGTGGTTTATGAAGACGATATCTACGTTGGATACCGCTATTACAACACCTTCAAAGTTCCTGTAGCTTACGAATTTGGATATGGATTATCCTACACCAAATTTGATTACTCCAAGCTAAAATCAGTCACGACAGATTTCAAGGGAAAATTAAACGTTTCTGTTGATGTGAAAAACACTGGAGCTGTTGCAGGTCGCGAAGTTGTTCAGTTGTATGTTGGTTCACCTTCAGGAAAACTGAAAAAACCAGCGGAAACTTTGGCTGCTTACGGAAAAACCAAACTGCTGAAACCAGGCGAATCTCAAACAGTTAGCTTTAGCATTGAAACCAAGGATTTCGCTTCATTCAACGAAGCAACTTCTACATGGATTGCCGAAGCCGGAATTTATAATTTGAAAATCGGCGCTTCGTCCAGCAACATCAAACAAACAGCAAGTTTTAAAATTGCCAAAGAACTTGAAGCGGGCAAGGTAACCAAGGCATTGTCCCCAACACGCGAAATCAACAAGCTGGTTTCGAAATAAGCTCAAAAACCACATAGGCGCATAGTTATCTCTCCTTTTTCTATATACCTATGTGGTTAATTTTCATCTTTTAACACGCCATTTGAAAATACGCCTATAATGAAAAACGTAACAAAGCTCTGCACCATTTTTCTTCTTTTCACCTTCGGGTGCAGTCCGAAATGGACAGAAAAAGACAACGGAACATTTAAGCTGATCAGCAACGAAGGTGGGCAAATGTTGGGTTATTCGTCAACTTCAGGAGTCAAAATACTTACTGTTGACCGGTTGGCGTTTAAGGATTTGAACAAAAATGGTAAGCTTGATGCTTACGAAGACTGGCGTTTGCCGGTTGATGAACGGGCCAAAGACCTTGCCGCCAAATTGTCCGTTGAACAAATTGCCGGGTTGATGTTATACAGTGGTCACCAGGCAATTCCTGCAGTCCCGGATGGCCCTTTTAGCGGGACTTACAATTCAAAACCGTTTAAGGAAAGCGGAGCCCAATCCAGTGACCTGACCGATCAGCAAAAGAAATTCTTGACCGAAGATAACCTTCGTCATGTACTGATTACATCAGTTGAAAGTCCGGCAATTGCCGCTCAATGGAATAACAATGCACAGGCGCTGGTCGAAGGAATTGGCTTTGGAATTCCTTCCAATAACAGTTCCGACCCACGTCATGGCAGCGACTCGTATGCCGAATTTAATGCAGGTGCAGGTGGTAAAATCTCCATGTGGCCCGGTTCTTTAGGTATTGCAGCTACATTCGATCCTTCATTAATGAAACAGTTTGGCCAGATTGCTGCCACTGAATATCGCGCTTTGGGAATCGCAACAGCACTTTCGCCTCAGATTGATTTGGGCACCGAACCTCGTTGGAGCCGTTTCGACGGAACCATGGGCGAAGATCCAAACCTGACCACCGATATGGCAAGGGCCTATGTTGATGGTTTTCAGACATCGAAAGGAAGTGATGAAATATCCGGTGGCTGGGGATATAAGAGCGTGAATGCCATGGTAAAACACTGGCCGGGCGGTGGACCCGAAGAAGGTGGTCGCGACGGACATTTCGGATACGGTGCCTATGCGGTGTATCCTGGTCATAACTTAAAAGATCACCTGAAACCATTTACAGAAGGGGCTTTCAAGCTCGAAGGTGCCACCAAAATGGCCGCTGCCGTAATGCCTTATTATACAATTTCGTTTAATCAGGATACGGTGAACAAGGAAAACGTTGGTAACAGCTACAACAAATACCTGATTACAGACTTGCTACGTGGCAAATACGGTTACGACGGCGTGGTTTGCACCGACTGGATGATCACCAAAAACGTGATGGCCATTGACCAGTTCCAGGGAAAATGCTGGGGTGTCGAAAAAATGACAGAAGCCGAACGTCACTTTAAAGCCATTGAGGCCGGTGTTGACCAGTTTGGCGGAAACAACGAAATGGGCCCCGTGATTAAAGCCTTTAAAATGGGCGTTGCAAAACACGACTCCGCCTTTATGCGAAAGCGTTTTGAGCAGTCAGCTGTCCGCTTGCTCCGTAATGTCTTCAGAGTCGGGCTGTTTGAGAATCCTTATCTCGATGTAGCGGAGACAGCTAAAACAGTGGGAAATCCTGAATTTATGAAATCCGGATATGATGCCCAACTGCGTTCGGTGGTGATGTTGAAAAATCAGCAAAAAACCCTGCCGTTGAAAAAACAGCTGAAAGTTTACATCCCAAAGAAATTTGTCCCCGGCGGACGAAACTGGTTTGGAGTGGAAACACCCGAAAGCTGGAAAGATGCTGTCAATCTCGAAGTTGCAAAGAAATATTTCACAGTTGTTGAAAAACCGGACGAAGCCGATTTTGCACTGGTTTGCATCGATAGTCCGAAAAGTGGAGTTGGCTATTCACAGGAAGATGTAAAAAAGAATGGAAATGGTTATGTGCCAATAAGTCTGCAATACAGTTCCTATAAGGCAGACGCTGCACGCGAAACGAGTATTGCAGGAGGAAGCCCGATGGAAAGCTTCACCAACCGTTCGTATAAAGAGAAAACAATTCTCGCAGCGAATACCAACGATATGAAAGCCGTTACAGAGACTAAAGCAAAAATGGGTACAAAGCCTGTAATTGTTATCGTAAAAGTCTCGAATCCAATGGTTTTTGCGGAGATTGAAAAGAGTGCCAGTGCGGTTTTGATCCATTTTGGAGTTCAAGACCAGGCAATTATGGATATCTTGACTGGAGCTTCAGAACCTTCCGGATTGTTACCTTTTCAGATGCCTGCGGATATGAAAACCGTCGAAGAACAATTTGAAGATGTTCCCCGCGACATGAAGTGCTATGTGGATGCTGAAGGAAATACCTACGATTTTGCGTATGGGTTGAATTGGCAGGGAGTTATCAAAGACGGGAGAGTCGCCAAATATAGGAACTAGCATGATATCCAATTAAATATCTGATTCATTTTAGTACATTATGGGTGTTACCGAAAAAACGGCAACACCCATTTTTTCGTTTGTAATGCCGACGAAACTTGATTTACTTTATTTTTCTGTTCATGTCCCGCTCTTCTCATTTGACAATAAAGGTTATATTTACATACCCAAATAAACTGAAAAATTAGACGAATGAACAGCTTAAATCAAACGCTCCTTTTAGTTGTATTAATCATATCCGGAATTTTATCCGGAGGTTCATCTTCGGCCCAGGTCAAAAGAGACACACTAAAAGTACTCTTTGTCGGGAACAGTTACACCTATGTCCAAAACCTTCCACAGGTCGTATCGATCATTTCCGACAGCACAAAAACCAAGCTTGTAACACGTAAATCAACTGTTGGTGGCGCTTATCTGAGTGAACACTGGTATGGGAAAAGAGGACTTAAAACGAAGGAAATCATAACAAAGGGAAAATTTGATCTTGTCATTCTTCAGGAAAACAGCATGGGTACTATTCAGCAGCCCGACAGCACGATCAAATATGCAAGACTTTTGTGCCAACTTATCAAGGCATCAGGAGCGAAACCCTGTTTTTATATGACTTGGGCAAGGGAGAAAGTTCCTCAATATCAGGAGGAGATTACGAATGCCTATTCCAAAATTGCAAAAGAAAACGGGGCGATTCTGGTCCCTGTAGGAAAAGCCTGGCAACTGGCAATGAAGTTACGACCAACAATTAATTTATACGATCCGGATGGCAGTCATCCTTCAAGTCTGGGTGCAATTTTATCGGCTTACGTTTTTGTAGGTGCACTCACAGGTGAAGTTCCTACTTCGATCCCCGGATGGTATGGAATCACTGATATCGACGGAGAATCGGTTCAGCTAATGAGTATTGATAACCTTGATGCCGTTTTCTTTCGGAAAGTTGCGGAACAAACGCTACGTGAATCCGGTCTTCTGAGATTATAATCCATTCTTCTGAAAGCCATAAATTATAACGATCAAATAATGATTTAATTGAATATGCTATGAAGAAAAAAATATGCTTCTTCGGTTTATGGACGATTGGTGCTTTATTTGTATTGTCTGTTACGCAATGCAATGCCCAAAAGCTTGTCAAGATACAGTTTGACAGCAATAAAGAGGTTTCGGGTCAAAAATTTGCAATCAAGGATATATCTCCCGGACTTCCAACAAACTGGGACAAGTATAACTTTATAGTGCTGGAGTTCAAATCGACAACTCCCCAGCGTTTCCAGGTTGGATTTACGACTGAAACCGGCTATAACGAACTAAGGGTGATGAGCTACACCGCAAATGGCTGGAGCAAACTTGCAATACCCTTGAGGTTTTACAAGGAATTACCTGGCGCCGCACTCGATCTGGCTGCGACCTATAATCAGGCACGTTACACAGGATGGATCAATCTTGGTGGAAAAAGAGGTCCATTAATAGGAGTCGATACAATCGGCATCCGGATGAATGCGCCAATTAACAACCCGGTTATCGAACTCCGGTCAATTGCACTTTCCGTCGAAGATCCAGGCGACCAATATCTTGGAGGAATACCAGTTGTCGATGAATTTGGGCAGTGGAACCTAGGCGATTTTGAAGGAAAAATCAAATCAGAAACTCAGCTTAAAAAAGAGTGGGCCGCTGAAGAGAAGGAAGAAGTTTCGACAAAATCGTATAACTACTCCAAGTTTGGAGGCTATCTCAATTCTAAAGTCAAGGCAACCGGGTACTTTAGGACAGAAAAAATTGAAGGCAAATGGTGGTTTGTCGATCCGGAAGGCTACCTTTTTCTATCTGTTGGTGTTGATTGTGTGAATCCCGGAGGTGGTGGTAATGCTATCAATATTGACAAACGAAGAAACTTGTATAAGGAATTACCCCCTGCAGGAATCGGATCAAATCCCGAAAGGCCCAATTCTGCATCATTCGGTACCTGGAACCTGTTCCGCAGGTATGGCAACGAATATCCTGCCAAATCTAAATCGATGATTATTAAGCGTATGGACAAATGGGGGCTCAATACAATCGCCAACTGGTCGAGTCCGGAAGTAACCAAACTGAACCAAAAAGCATTCATGTTACAGTTGCACGGAATTGGTATCGAAGATGGCATAATGGGTTTGCCCGATGTTTACGCTCCCGGATTTTCATCCAAGATTGATGCTGCCTGCAAAGCGTTTGCAGGACCTTACAAGGAGAATCCCTGGTTAATCGGTTATTTTACAGGCAACGAGCCTTCGTGGCTTGAGCAGGAAGAACGGCTTTGCGGACTGATCCTCGACGGTACCGACAAACCTATTAAAAGCGAATTAAAAAAACACCTGGCTGCCGGAGATTCTCCCGAACGCAGGAAGCAGTTTATTTACAATACTTTCCGAATCTTTCTCAAAACGGTGGATGCCGCCGTAAAACGAGTTGATCCTAATCACCTGAATCTTGGGATGCGTTTCGGACATGTTCCGGGGAAGGAGATACTCGATATTTGCAAAGATGTTTTTGATGTATTCAGCTTCAATTGTTATGATCTGTATCCGAGAAAAGAATTTATGGATCAGATACTTGCCGGAACAGGTCTGCCTATGATCATCGGTGAATATCATTTCGGAACTGTTGACCGTGGAATGGCGCAGTCGTTGTGGCAGGTAAATTCACAGCAAGAACGGGGTGTCGCCTACAGGTATTATACCGAACGCGCCTATTCTCATCCGGGATTGATCGGAACCGCTTATTTCCAATGGTCCGACCAGGATTTGACCGGACGGCGTGATGGCGAAAACTATAATTGCGGATTGATTGACGTCACGGATCGTCCTTACAAGCACCAGATAGAGGCAATGATGGAAACGGCAAAGCGCTTGGAGAACATTCACACGGGAAAGATAAAACCAATTGATAAGGTGCCTGTAAAAGCCCGCGGGCATGGCACGATCCCCGATTTATGGAATAAATAATCGATTAAAAATATGAAGTATTTAGCTTATTCACTTGTCGTTATCTTTTGCCTTCTAAACTGCACTAAGAACGACGAGTACCTCAAACCTTGGTTTGAAGCCATGAATTGCCAATAAAACGCAATTTATAGTATGAAGAATCTTAAGCGATTTGCTACCTTGCGGCTCAATCCGCGGGTTCCGTCGGAGCATACATCTGATAATAAAATGAATACATTATGAGTAGTTTTAAAATTTCTGCTGCATTTTTACTTTTAGCCATTTGGGGTTGCAGTACCACAACAGAAAATAAAACAGTTGAACATTTGGCTAAATCCACAATACCAGTTAATGCGCAGGTATTTGCGACGGCCAAAGATACAACCCTGCGGTTGACTCAAACTTCAGATATCGCATTTGCAGACTTTGGACAACCCTTAGAAACGCAAGTTTGTGTATTCGTAGACCCAACCAAAACATTCCAGACCATGGTTGGTATTGGTGGCGCTTTAACCGATGCTTCAGCCGAAGTTTTCGCCAAACTTTCCAAAGAGACACAAAAAGAATTTCTTACAGCCTATTACGATTCGAAAAAAGGAATTGGTTATAACTTTGCAAGAACAAACATTGCAAGTTGCGATTTTTCGAGCGATACCTATGGATATATTGCAGATAACGATTCATTGCTCACTTCATTTAGTGTTGCCCACGATGAAAAATTCCGTATTCCATTTCTAAAGCAAGCAATTGCCGCTGCAGGTGGCACATTACCACTTTTTGTAAGCCCCTGGAGTCCACCGGCCTGGATGAAAGATAATAACGACGTATTACGTGGTGGAAAGCTTCTCCCCCAATTC
>Ga0302293_10000826_pt1 | contig 15956 bp, 16 predicted proteins | sample III_Fen_N2_2_FD_198758 | JGI IMG/M metagenome (GOLD analysis project Ga0302293, IMG submission 198758) | Peat permafrost microbial communities from Stordalen Mire near Abisko, Sweden - III_Fen_N2_2 | ecosystem: Environmental > Terrestrial > Soil > Wetlands > Permafrost | place: Sweden: Abisko...
CGCCACTCTTCGACAAACTCGACCGCCTAATTAATACCGGAAATTACGGATTACCCGATACCGCTTTGGTAAATATCATTCAACCTTAGCCATGAAGAATTTCTTCGTCTCCCATAAAAATCCGGTTGCGGTTGTACTGTTCATCATTTTGGCTGCCGGAATCTTTTCTTACAGCAAAATGCAGTCGTCGCTTTTTCCTGAAGTGACTTTCCCAAAGATCAAAGTCATTGCCGACAATGGTTTGCAGCCCGTCAGCAAGATGATGATCACCGTTACCAAGCCGCTCGAAAATGCCATCAAACGGGTTCCAGGCCTGGAAAACATCCGGAGTATTACCAGTCGCGGAAGTTGTGAAATTTCGGCCTTTATGAGTTGGAAAGAAGACATTGATTTGAGTAAACAACAAGTCGAGTCGTCCATCAATCAGATTAAAGACGAATTGCCAGCAGGTACAACCATCACGGTCGAAAAGATGAACCCATCCATCTTGCCTGTCATTGGATATGTGATCGATGGTAAAGGCCGAAGCAACATTGAAATCAACCAGATTGCCAATTACATCGTCAAACCCTTTTTGTCGCAAGTGCCCGGTGTTTCCGAAATCCGTGTCATTGGCGGAAAGACAAAAGAATTTCAGGTAGAATTGCAGCCGCAAAAAATGAGTGCTTTAAGCGTCACTCCGGCGATGATCACCACCGCACTTGGCCAGTCGAACTTCATCAGCAGCAACGGTTACCTCAACGATTACAACCGGATGTACCTGACTGTCACTGATGCCAATGTCGAGAATCTGGATGAACTGAAAAATCTGGTCATCAGTAACAATGGAAAACGTGTGTTGCGCCTTCAGGATATTGCGAACGTTAAGATTGCCGAGCAAACCGAATATGTGAGGGTGAACGCCAATGGTAAAAGTGCGGTGCTTATTGCGGTGATCAAGCAGCCCAATGCAAATCTGATTGATATCACGCAGGGCATCGAAAAAAAGATTGCAGAACTGAATAAAACCATTTTGCCGCGTGGTGTTGCGCTTTCGCCGTATTATGTGCAGGCCGATTTTGTGAACGACAGTATCCGAAGCGTGAACGACAGTCTTTGGATTGGATTGGTTCTGGCCATCATCGTTTGTGTCATTTTTCTCCGTTCCGTCAAGTCGAGTGCAGTCATCCTGATTACAATTCCGCTCACCATTTCGCTGACTTTACTTTCCCTGTACGTTCTCGGATACAACTTCAATATCATGACTCTGGGCGCCATTGCAGCTTCCATTGGGTTGATCATCGACGATGCCATTGTGGTGGTCGAACAGATTCACCGCACGCACGAAGAGCATCCCGAAACGCCGACAAAAGAATTGTTGTCTAAATCGGTAAATTACTTGCTGCCTGCCATGATTGGGTCGTCAATAAGTACAATCGTCATCTTTTTCCCTTTCGTTTTGCTGAGTGGTGTCGCTGGCGCCTATTTTAAAATTCTGGCCAATACCATGATGATCACCTTGATTTGTTCATTTTTAGTGACCTGGATCGGCTTGCCGGTTATTTACCTTTTGCTCTCCGGAAAACGAAAAGCGGTTAATCCTGAAATTGCAATACACGAACGGAAAAGCGGCAAATGGATTTCCTTTTTTATTCTCCGACCAGCTATCTGCTTCGTGTTTGTTCTGGCGCTAATCGCTTCAGTCTACTATATTTCGAGCCGTTTAGAAACCGGCTTTCTGCCTGAAATGGACGAAGGAAGCATTGTTTTGGATTATACTTCGCCGCCAGGAACTTCCCTTCAGGAAACCGACCGGATGCTCCGTGAAGTTGAAAAACTGTTGCCAACCGTTCCTGAAATCGAAACCTATTCGCGCAGGACCGGTACCGAGATGGGGTTTTTTATTACTGAACCCAACTATGGCGATTACCTGATTCAACTCCGGAAAGACCGCAAACGCAGCACCAATGAGGTGATTGACGAAATCAGGCAAAAAGTGGAATCGACACAACCCGCCTTACAAATCGACTTTGGGCAGGTAATCGGAGATATGCTTGGCGATTTGATGAGCTCCACTCAGCCCATCGAAATCAAAATTTACGGCGATAACGTGAAGGTTTTGCAGGATTTGGCCCGACAGGTTGCCGAAATTACAGAAAAGGTTAAGGGAACAGCCGATGTTTTCAATGGGATCACCATTGCCGGACCATCGGTAAATATTGAGCCTGACAATCAGAAACTGGCTCAATTCGGAATTACACCTGCTGATTTTCAGTCGCAGTTGCAAACCCAATTGGAAGGTTCGGTTATTGGGAACATTTTCGAAAAAGAGCAGCAAACTGACATTCGGATGATTTATCCGGATGCCATAAATACGTCCATTGACAGGATGAAAAACGGAACCATTTTTCTACCTAGCGGAAAGCTGCAACCATTGGTACAACTGGCAAAAATCACTCCTGAAGCTGGAAGCGCCGAAATTGACCGGGAAAACCTGCAGAGTATGATTCCGGTTACGGCTCGCTTGAATAACCGTGATCTGGGTAGCGTGATGTCTGAATTGCAGCAGGAAATTAAATCGAAAGTGAATTTACCACAAGGCTATCACATCAGTTATGGCGGCGCTTATCAGGAACAGCAAAAATCGTTCAGCGAACTGCTGATCATCCTGCTTTCGGCGGCATTGCTGGTGTTTACCGTAATGATCTTCATGTTTAAAGATATCAAAGTGGCGCTGCTCATCATTGTCATTTCCATTTTGGGGATTTCAGGCAGTATGATCGCACTTTTCATTACCGGAACACCACTGAACGTAGGCAGCTACACCGGAATTATCATGATTATCGGAATCATCGGCGAGAATGCCATATTTACCTTTCTGCAATTCCACCAAACGCTCGAAACCAGTACTCCGGATGAAGCTGTTGTTTATGCCATTTCAACGCGTTTGCGACCCAAACTCATGACAGCCATTGGGGCAATTATCGCCTTGTCACCCATCGCCCTGGGAATCGGTACCGGTGCTCAACTCCATCAACCGTTAGCCATTGCCGTAATTGGTGGATTTGTAATTGCCTTACCTTTGCTGCTAATTGTTTATCCGTCGATGCTGAGGTTGCTGTTTCGGAAACAGGTGGCGAATGCCTGAGTAATTTACAGATCGGATGACTTGAGTTCATCCGATCTGTAAGCAAGGCTAATAATTAAAGTTTCGACTTATTTAGGACTTGTAGTTTTTACCTGATCATATATCATCATTATCATCAAATTCCAGCTGATCTAACCAAACTCTATTTTCATCTTCAAGTCCCCGTATCTTCTCAAGAATTCCTTTCGGAGCATTTTCTTTAAATTTTAGGAAATGACCGTAAATATCACCATCATCACTTGCTTCCGTGCAAATTTCATAATCTAATTCTAGAAGTTCATCATAAGAAACATCAAATTTTTCTGCGAGACTGCGATCGAATTTTTCTTTTTCAATCTCGATCATTCTTTCACTTCCTGTTCCCATTGTTTAATTTTTAAGATTGTTAATACCCTACAAAAATAGCGTGAAATTCAGAAATCCGTCCAAATCATCTGGTATGAAGACATGGATATACAGTAAAACGTCAATCTTCATTGGTAAATTCAACATTATCTCTAGTTTCAAAAAGGCAATAAAACAATTTTGTCAATAGATGTCTCAAAACAATGCTTCTGAAAACCTTTCGATTAAATTTTTAAACAAAGGCTCACCTTCAACCTTTAAAATCGATTCTTTCACTGCATCAAAATCGTGCCGGCAACCAACCAGCGTTTCGGCAATTTTTTGGCTGATTTCAGCCTGAATCACGCCCGAAACAGAAGCTTCGACAATACGGCCTTTCTCGACCAGCAAACTAACGGAAATCGCGCCATTTGCCGTATTCAGTGTATTGATAAAACGATAGCGGGGAGAGTAACCGAAAATCCAGTCCCAGGTTTGGTATTTTTCGATGCTGAGTTTTTCGATGGCTCGAATATCTTCCGGAGTCGGTTCGTAAACCTGAAATTCCGGATAGTTCTGGCTAATTTCGCCGAACAGGAAATCAGTAAATTCCTCCACCGAAATCGGATTTGCAAGGTAATTCGAAATGTTGGTTACTTCGCTGCGGTTCGATTGTACCGCTTTGTCTTCGAACTTCGACAAATCCACTTTCAGCGCGCCTTTCAAGGCTTCGAGGTGGCTGTCGAAAAGCAAAGTTCCATGGTGCAACACCCGGTTCCGGTGAACGTGCTCTGCATTTCCGGAGATCTTTTTGCCGTCAATCAGCAAATCGTTGCGGCCAGAGGTATAGGCCTCAATTCCCAGTTTTTTCAATGCTTCAATCACCGGAATCGTAAAAACCTTAAAATTCACTTCCGAGATATTGGCCACATTCCGGATAAAGGTAAAATTCACGTTCCTCGGATCGTGAAAAACGGTTCCGCCACCCGAAAGCCGCCGGGCAACAGGTATTTGGTGAGCTCGTACAAATTCGTGATTGATCTCGGCCAGTGCATTTTGGTGTTTCCCCACCACCACCGAAGGCCGACTTCTCCAAAGCATAAAAAAATCTTCCTGAAAGTTCTTCAGGAAATACTCTTCGGCCGCCAGGTTAAAATACGGATCGGAATTGGGTTGATTGATGCAAAGTGTGATCATTTTGGTAGAATAATGAATTTGAAGCTATTTCATTTCAACCCTTTTCTTTCTTTCCAAGCGATTTAAGATACTCTTTGTTATAGGCTTCTCCGCGACTCACAAGGTATTCAAAGCAAACAGTATTTTCTAAAATAACGAGAATGAAAAAAGCCCTATACGATCCCATTCGGATACGGTAAGTATTCTCAAATCCTTCCAGTTTTTTGCACTCGGTAAGTTTTTCAACATTCGGTGCATTCTTAACTTCTTCAATTTTTCTGGATAGTGCAATTTTATATTTTCCGGTCAGCTTTTGAGCAGATTTGATGAATGCCTTAGAATATTGAATGTTCATACTTTAAGCCATTTTTCAAAGGCATCTTGCTCTTCCTCCGAAGCCATTATTTTTCCATCCGGTTCAGATTGTAATAGCTCCCGGTATATTTCTTCGTCATTTACAAAGCTGGCTTCCGTATTCAACAGATTCTCAATAAATGCTTTTAAACTGTTTCCTTCGGCAGCAGCCATAATCGACAATTTCCGAAAGGTATCATCCGGAATGTCAATTAATTTTCGTTTCGCAGAAACTGTACCCATCTGTAAATTTTTGTTCAAATATATAGTATATATACCGTATATACAATTTTAAATCTAAAATTCCACCTGCACCCCAATCGTTGGCAACACTGTTCCTGAAGGATTTTTAACGCTCCGAAGCACATATCGGGTACCGTTATCGGCGGTCTGGAAGTTTCCGTTGGCATCGGTTTCGCGCACAACAATGTCGGTCGATTGTGCCTGAAAATTATACAGATTTTGAATGTCGAGGTAAACTTTCAAGGTCATCTTTTTCAGGTAATACGATTTGTCAACCCGCACATCCAACTGGTGGAAAACCCCGAATCGATTGGCATTCAGTTTCGAATAATCCAGATATGGCCCGCCTGTCAGGTTCCAGGCAGAGATGAGCGACGAACGGTTCAGATCGTAAGGCGTGTAAGGCAGTCCACCCACAAACCGGAAACGTGTACCTATTTGCCAACCTTTTTTGAGCGAAGCACTTCCGGTGAGGCTCAAAATGTGCTTGCTGTCCCAGGCCGAAACTATGTACTGGTTGTTTCCATCCTGAAACTCGCTACGTACCAAGGTGTACGACAAGTTCAGGTTGTAACCTTTCGTAGAACTGATTCTGGCCTGAAACTCGGCTCCATAAGCTCTCCCATTCGAGGTCGAAGTCACTTCTTCGTCGCCAATTACGCCATAATCGGCGCCTTTGTTCGCGAGCGAAATTCCATCTTTAACCGAAAACGGATAATTCCGGTAGTTCTTGAGGAAACCTTCCAGCGAAAATTGGACAGTAGTGGCCGGTTTAAATTCCAGTCCGCCAATAAAATGATCGACTGAAATGTATTTCAGGTTATTTTTATTGACAAACTCGTTGTTTTGCTGATACCCCAAAGAGGTAAAAGCCGGCAACTGAAAGTACCTTCCGGTATTCAGGTTCAGGCTCCATTCCGGAGTCAGTTGGTACGAAGCCGAAGCCCGTGGCGAAAACTGTTTCAACGGGTTACTCATTTGGGCCGAATAGTCGTTGGCATCCATCCGAAACCCGGCCGAAAGGGTCAACCGCTCAGCCAAAAACTCGTGACTTATTTGACCGAAAAGTCCGTATTTGATCAGGTTCAACTCAGTATCGTAGTTCACGTTCAGGATATTTCCGTTGTAAAAACGTTTCAGCAAGGAGGTATTGCTGTACCGCACAAAATCGATGTTGGCACCAATATTGGCCTTAAAACCATCCATCCGCATGTTGTTTTCGAACCTGATTTTGTTCTCTACTTCCCGAGAAGTGTAATCCAAGATTTTATTGGTTGCCGAACTTGCGTTATTATCCAAATATTTGGTCGCTAAGTTGCTCAACTGGCTTCGACTGACGACCAAAGTTTGATAACTCTTATCCCTGAAATGCTTGTAAACGGCGCCCAGCGTGTAACTCCACTGATCGCTCTCAGGCAACTGACCCAAAATATAGGTCTGCTGCTCGTCCGGATTTTTAATATCCAGATTCAGTTCGTTCTGGTCGAGAGCCCCCAATCCAATAAAAGTGAGTTCATTTTTGGCATCGAAACGAGTTTTTACCTTGAATTGCATGTCGTTAAATGTGGGCAAAAAAGGCAACTTCAGCGCAGTAAAAAGCAATTTGAGGTACGACCGCCGCGCCGAAACAATGAATGAAGTTTTGTCGCTCAACGGGCCATCCACCGTTGCCGAAACTTCCGAAGCGCCCAGGCTTCCTTTGAATTTAAGCTTGTCGGCATTTCCGTCGACCTGCGCGAACTCGAAAACCCCGCTCAAAGCATTGCCCCTGTTTGAGGGAAAGGCTCCGGAATAATAATTCACTTCGCGGATCAGGTCGGCGTTCAGGATTCCAACCGCCCCACCCGACGCGCCCTGTGTGGCAAAATGGTTGATGTTCGGAACCTCAACGCCATCGAGGTAAAACCGGCTTTCCGATGGTCCGCCGCCCCGGATAATGATGTCGTTCCGAAACGAGGGCGACGACAAAACCCCGGCATATGATTGGATCACCTTTGAAATATCGCGGTTCGCGCCCGGGCTCTTTTCAATCTCGGCAATGCCAATGGTTTTCAGCGAAACCGGGCTTTCTTCCGTCTTTCGGAATGGCGAAACACTCACGGTCACTTCTTCAATTTCAGCATCCCGTTTTTCCATGCTGATCTCGACAAAAGCAGCTTTGGCATTGCTGATTTCGATTTCCGGAGAAAGGGCAGAATGGTACCCGATAAACGAAGCCTGAACCCGCACAAATCCAGGTTTCAGGCCTTTGATCTGAAAATTACCATCGTCATCGGTTACTGCCCCAATCGAAGTTCCAGAAATAATGACATTCACAAAAGGCATTGGCTCATTGCTCACGGCCTCAATCACACGTCCCTTCAACACCGCCTGCTGAGCAAAAAGATCAGTTTGATACCCCAGAATCAGGAGACTTATAAAAATCCACTTTCTCATATCTTGCTTGAAATTAATCGATCTTGTTTAATTGTTGAAATGTAAACTTAAACAAGATATACCGGTCAAAGTTTAATCGTCCCATTTGTTTTTTATAAGTTTGCTTGAAAATGTAAGTCTATGAGATTGGTCATTCAACGGGTAAGCTCGGCTTCGGTGGAAGTAGAAGAATTTGTTGTTTCAGAAATTGAAACCGGACTCTTGATTTTGGCTGGAATCGAAGAAACCGACACGGCAGAAGACATCGACTGGCTGGTGAAAAAAACCTGCCAGCTTCGGATTTTCAACGATGCGGAAGGGGTAATGAACCTTGATGTTCAGGAAATTGGTGGAAAAATTATCGTGGTTAGCCAGTTTACCTTGCACGCCTCAACCAAAAAAGGTAACCGGCCATCGTACATTCGGGCGGCACGACCCGAAACAGCGATTCCGCTTTACGAGCAACTGATTGCCGAATTCAAGAAAGTATTGGGTGGGAAAAAAGTTGGGACCGGAATTTTTGGCGCCGATATGCAGGTTTACCTGGTAAATGATGGCCCGGTGACGATCATTTTGGATTCTAAGAACCGGGACTTTTAGTCATTTATTGTCATTTGCTTCGCGTCATTCATTACAATGCCCACTTTTTACAACAAATGACTATGAATGACAACCAATGACTGAATTTACTTTCATTACAAATATTTAGATATGAACTCAAACGAAGTCACCCTCCCCGAAGCCCAGCAAATGGTCGATCATTGGATCAAAACCATTGGCGTGCGCTATTTCAGCGAGCTGACCAACCTGGCCATTCTGACCGAAGAAGTGGGCGAACTGGCGCGGATTATGGCCCGAACCTACGGTGACCAGTCGTTCAAAAAATCGGACGAAGGAAAAGACATGGCCGACGAAATGGCCGATGTGCTTTGGGTATTGATCTGCCTGGCGAACCAAACCGGTGTCGATCTGAACGAAGCCTTCCTGAAAAACATGGAGAAAAAAACCATTCGCGACAAAGACCGACATCAGAATAATGAAAAATTGAAATAAACATTCCGGGGTGCGGGATACGTGTTACGGGTTTCCCCGAAACACGCGACCCGAAACACGTAACAAAAAAATCGAATAACAATTAAAAATTTATACCATGATTCTCGAAACCTGCCCATTATCCATCGAAGATATCCAATCTGAACTGGAAGAAATACGCGAAATTGCTGCAAAAAACAGCAGTAAGAAAATGTTCGAAAAAGCACTCTCGTTCATCGACCTGACGACTCTGAATTCAACCGATACAGTTAGTTCGGTAGCAGCTTTCACGGAAAGAGTGAACCAATTTCCGGCAGCATTTCCCGGAATCAGCAATGTGGCCGCCATTTGTGTTTATCCCAACATGGCTCACACCGTCAAAAGCACGCTGAAAGTTCCGAATGTGAAAATTGCTGCCGTTGCCGGAGGATTTCCTTCGTCGATGACATTTACCAAACTGAAAATTGAGGAAGCACAACTGGCGGTTGTTGCCGGAGCAAACGAAATCGACATCGTTTTGCCTTTGTGGGCTTTTCTGGAAGGTCATTTTGAAACCTGTACCAACGAAATATCGGGCATTAAAAAAGCCATTGGCGATGCTCATTTAAAAGTCATTCTGGAAACCGGTGTTTTGAATGTCGATCAAATCTGGCAGGCATCCATTCTGGCAATCGGGGCCGGGGCCGATTTCATCAAAACCTCAACCGGTAAATTGCCACAAGCTGCTTCTCCTGAAGCCGCTTTTGTGATGTGCCTTGCCATCAAACAGCATTTCGAAGAAACCGATCAGAAAATCGGATTCAAACCAGCCGGTGGAATTGTAACTCCGGAAGACGCTATTCTCTATCTAACTATTGTTCAGGAAATACTGGGCGACCAATGGTTAACTCCTGAGTTGTTCCGTATTGGTGCCAGCCGCCTGGCCAATAACCTGCTCGAAAAAATTACTGGCAAAGCCGTAAAACATTTCTAGGTTGAAGCTGTTTAAATGAGCAAAACCCAAAATTCTATTAAAACATTTAAAAATTATGGCACAAATTACATTAAAAGGAAACGCAATTCAAACCATAGGTGAACTGCCTGCAAAAGGAACAAAAGCTCCTGATTTCGAATTAGTTAAAAATGATCTATCAAAAGTTTCACTGAAAGATTTCGCCGGAAAACGTTTGGTTCTCAACATCTTTCCAAGCCTGGATACCGGAACCTGCGCCGCTTCGGTTCGTCAATTCAACAAACTGGCCGCAGGCCTCGAAAACACAACAGTGCTGTGTATTTCGCGCGATTTGCCATTTGCCCAGGCTCGTTTCTGCGGAACTGAAGGCATCGAAAATGCAATCACTGTTTCAGATTTCGCTACTGGCAAATTCGGTAAAGATTATCAGTTGGAAATTTCAACCGGACCATTGGCTAATTTACATTCACGTTCGGTGGTGGTATTGGACGAAAAACACCAGGTAATTTACACCCAGCAAGTTCCTGAAATTGTGGACGAACCCAATTACGATGCAGCTTTAGCATCATTAAAATAGAAAGTAAACTTTACATCTTTTCTCAAAAGCTGTTTGCCCGGTGCAGACAGCTTTTTTTTGCATAAAAAACCAGTCGACATCATTCAAGTTGTTCATTTAAGCTTAACAATCACAACAATAATTTCGTCAGCGATGTTTAAGTAGGAAAATAGCTAATATGCACCCTGTTTTAAAAGAAAATATTCAGGAAATAGGTAAACCCTATTCCGATCTTCATTTTTTACTCGAATGCTTTGCCGAAGTTCTCGAAGCAAACAATGAAAAAGAACTTGTAACCTCCATTCCCTGGCTCAACACAAAGGTTTTCACTCCGGAATCCAAACACGAACAGAAGACAATTCATCTGTATTCCATTTGTTTTCAGCTTCTTAATTTATGCGAGGTAAATTGGGCTGTACAAAGCCGGCGCAACAAACAACAGCAGCAAGGATCAAAAAGTGTTAACGGAAGCTGGGCACATACTTTTTCAGAATTGAACGAATCGGGCATTCAACAGCAAGAAATTGTTGATGCACTTTCACAATTGGAGATTGAGCCGGTAATGACAGCGCATCCTACGGAGGCCAAAAGAACGGTGGTACTGAAATATTACCGCGAACTTTACCTTCAGCTGGTCATGCTCGAAAATCCAGTCTATACCGCGCTTGAGCGCGATCAGATTCGGTCGGCCATCAAAGAAATGCTAACCCGACTTTGGTTTATCGACGATATTTACCTCGAAAAACCACAGGTGGAAACCGAACTCGAAAATGTTTTGCACTACCTCACCAAGGTTTTTCCTGATGTTTTTGAATTGCACGACCGAACCTTGGTACAAGCCTGGAACGAAGCCGGATTTCAGCCTGAATTGCTGCAAAATTACCGGTCGATGCCTAAAATAAGTTTGGGTTCCTGGGTTGGTGGCGACCGTGACGGACATCCACTCGTAACTCCGGAAATTACCCAATTTACTTTGCAACGATTGCGAACGGAAGCTCTGAATTTAACCAGTCAACGCCTCAATTTATTGGCTGACAGTCTCAGTATTTACACCACTGAAAACACACTTTCTCCTGAAATTCAAAAGCGGAAATCGGCACTCGAAAAGCAAATTCCTGATATTTCAGAGAATATCCAATTCAGTTCGGCATCGCGCGAACCATTCAGACAATTTGTGCTTCTGTTGATCCAAAAACTTCCGGCGAGACAAAGCCTTTCAGGAGGAAATATCCAATTATCGCCCCACGAATGGAGCTATACAAATTCAGGCCAATTACTTAACGATCTGGAAATGTTGCTTCAGGCACTTTCCAGCTGGGGCACGCCAATGCTGGCTATCAACGAAGTAAACAAGGCGCTACGTTTCGTGCAGAATTTTGGTTTTCACCTCGCACATCTGGATATCCGGCAAAACAGCGAATTTTATCAGAAAGCATTTCTGGGACTTCTACAAGATATCGATGGTTCGGTTGATAAAAAGTTTCTGCTTCAGGAATTAAACCTCTATAGGCCTTTTACTTACAGTTACTCCGGAAATATTCCGGAAACGACAAATGCTCTGGGTTATCTGAGCGTTTTGACCGGACACATCCGAAGATACGGCCCCAATGCATTGGGTTCGATGATCGTAAGCATGACGAAAAAAGTGGAGGATTTATTCACTTTTTACCTGCTGGCCCGCGAAGCCGGATTGTATGTGAAAACTGAATCAGGACCTGCCTGTCAGTTGCCCGTAGTGCCGCTTTTTGAAACCATCGACGATTTGCATCGTGCACCCGCCATCCTGGATGAGTTTTTGTCGCATCCGGTAACCCGAAATACGCTTCAGTTGCAAGCTCAACGAAAAGGCTATTCAAAGCCTGTAGCCGAAGTAATGATTGGTTACAGCGACAGCAATAAAGACGGCGGTATTTTGTCGAGCCTCTGGCACCTGTACGAAGCGCAGCATGAACTGGCCAAAATTGGACGAAAACACGGCGTTGACATCCGTTTTTTCCACGGAAAGGGTGGAAGTATCAGTCGCGGTGCCGGCCCCATTCACTGGTTCCTGAAAAGCCTTCCGCCGGAATCGTTGTGCGGCAAACTGCGGCTCACCGAGCAGGGCGAAACCATCGAACGAAAATATGCCAACAAAGTCAATGCCGCTTTCAATCTCGAATTGTTGACTTCAGGAACTTTACGAAATACATTGATGAATACACATCAATCCGATCCTGAATTGTTTGAACTGGTAGGGTTTATGGCGCACGAAAGTTTTACGACTTACAATGCCTTGACGCGCCATCCTAGCTTTATCCGGTTTTTCGAGCAGGCAACTCCGATTGACGTAATTGAAACCAGCAAAATTGGCTCCCGTCCATCGCGTCGGACCAACCAGCGCACGCTGAATGACTTACGTGCTATTCCGTGGGTTTTCAGCTGGACACAAAGCCGGGTAAACATTACCAGCTGGTATGGAGTTGGCAGCACGTTGCAACTCCTGAAAGAGCAGTATCCTGAAAAATACGCCTTGTTAAAACAACTACTAATTTCGCATCCATTGCTTCGGTATATTTTAACCAATGTCGATTCGGGTCTGGCAGCAACTGATCCTGAAATTATTGAGCTTTATGCCTCGCTGGTCGAAGAAGACCAAATCAGGAATGACATTTTGCCGATGATTTTATCTGAATTTCATCTCACCAGAAACTTGTTGGCTGAATTACTCGAAAAACCGTTTGAGGAACGACGAAAAAATCATTATTATTCGACACGGCTAAGGGCTGTGGCTCTGGATTTAATGCATCAGGTGCAGGTTAATACCCTGCGACACTGGCGAAGTGAAAAAGACTCGGAAGACCCCGAGGTTGCCAATCAGCAGAATATTATTTTGCTGAAAACCATAAATGCCGTGGCAAATGCCCTGGGCTCAACCGGTTAAAAATTGCATCAACTCAAAAATTGATATTTTAGATTTAAACATGCAAAAGATAATCAGCAAATACTTCGACGAATTCTCGACCATGTCGGAAGTTTCGCATAACGCGGTGCTCGAAATCGCCAATCGCGAAGGTATCGAAATGAATAAAATCATCGTGGCTACCTCGTTTTGCTTTGATGAACTGAATCACCATCAGGCCAAAATGAACCTTCCATCGCCACAGGGAACATTTATTATGGGCGGTTTGGCGGGTTACCCGTTTGTGGGAGATATCGGTCTCACAGCATTTGTCGACCATATTCCAGACGAAGGCGCTGCCTTGTTTATTTTCGGATCGCACATCGGTATTTCACGTTCCGGCGAAGTCGGCAAAATCAAGCGGGTGGGTCAGCACCGGCACACCAATACTTGCGGAGCTTTGATGATGGTTCAGGAACATATCCTGTCATCTGAAATTCATGAGATTGATCCGGCAGATTATTCCGAATTTCAGCCAGAATTTTTGGCGCTTCGACTGTTACCAATGGCACAGGAAATCAGGAAGGCAGAAGTTCCTATCCTGAAAACCACACATTTGGTTTACGACCAGATTGAAAACGAAATACTCAAGTTGATCATCAATAACAAACGGCTTCAGGCTAATTTTCCCGTGTATATTTTGGGGGGAATTGTGATTAATACCGATGAAACACTACCCAATTACTTCTCGCAAAAGGTGTTTAGGAAGGTGAGATAGAATGAACGATAGAACACCCTTTCTGGAGTTTTTTCAAGGTTTTCGATTTATGTAGCTTCGAAATCATTTATCTTTGGAAAAAAGACCGTCATGGAATCGAATAAAGATGTTCGTTGGATACAGCGTTTCTCGAATTATAAAAAAGCTTTTGACAAACTCGAAAAGTATTGTTCTGTTGAGAACATGAACGAAATGGAAGAGCAGGGATTGATCAAAGCTTTTGAGTATACGTACGAACTGGCATGGAAAACGCTACAGGATTTGCTCCATGAAAAGGGTTTCGAACAAATCGTTGGACCCAAACCGGTCATTGATCAAAGTTTTCAAAACGGATATATTCAAAATGGGCAAGCCTGGGTTCGAATGCACAAAAGCCGTAACTTAACGAGCCATACCTACGATTCGCTCACCGCTGAAGAAATTGCAACAGAAATCAGGCAGGAATATATTTTTCTTCTCACCAAATTGAAAGAGAAACTTCAAAACGAAATGGATTCTCCTGGAAAAACGCTTTTTACTTGATTACTATGACCCGATACGGCATTCCGACAGAGGATTTTCAAGCAATTCTGAAAGTTTTTGAATCAGAGCAACAAGTTCAGGAGGTGATTCTTTTTGGTTCAAGGGCTAAAGGATGTTTCAGCGAAGGCTCAGACATTGATCTGGCGCTAAAAGGTAACAATTTGTCATTGAATAATCTTTTAAATCTATCAACGGCACTCGACGAGTTGTTTCTTCCCTATAAATTTGATCTGGTTATCTTCGACCGTATTCAGGAGCCCCAATTGACCGACCATATCGAAAGGGTTGGGATACTAATTTTTAACCGGGAATAATTTCCTATTTCTGCCTTGTAGTCGTGTAATTCACCAATTCGATCAGCGCTGTTCTTGATTCACTTTCAGGAAATTCCATGATTCCGGCTATGGCTTTTTCGCGGAATTCATTCATCTTTTCAGCGGCATATTCCAGTCCACCACGGCTTACTACCAAATCGACCAATTCTTTTACTTTGGCCTGATTCTTATTTTTTCGTTTAATCAAGCTTAAAATTCGGCTGCGTTCGCCCGATTCACAATTATTCAGCACATAAAGCAGTGGAAGAGTTATCTTTTTCTCCTTGATGTCGTTTCCGGTAGGTTTCCCCAATATTCCCTTGCTCTGGTAGTCGAAAATATCGTCTTTTATCTGGAAAGCAATTCCAACATCAAGCCCTATACTGAACATTTTTTCGACAATTTCATCATCTTTGGTTACCGATGCAGTTCCAATAGCCATGCTGGTAGCAATCAGCGAAGCCGTCTTCTTCCGGATAATTTCGTAATAGGTTTCGTTGTCGATATCCAGTTTTCGGCTTTTGCGCATTTGCAAAATTTCGCCTTCGCTCATGTCTTTCACTGCTCGAGAAATCAGGTGTAAGAAACGGTATTCTTTTTGATCGAGTGTATTCAAAAAACCACGGGCAAGTATAAAGTCACCAACAAGAACGGCTATTTTGTTTTTCCACAAAGCATTGATCGAGAAGCTTCCGCGACGTTCGTACGATTCGTCGACCACATCATCGTGCAACAATGTTGCCGTATGCAACAACTCAATCGAAGAAGCTGCGAGATGGGTAGTTTCATTGAATTCGCCACACATTTTGGCTGATAAAAAAACAAACATTGGCCGCATTTGCTTTCCCTTTTTCCGGAGAATGTAACGAATGATGATCTGAAGCAGTGGAATATCACTTTTGATGGCTTCTTTGAAGTAAGCTTCGAAACTTTTTAGTTCTTCCTTTATCGGCGATTGTATGATGTCCAAAGAGGTCATTCAGGCTTTTTTTGAGTGTTTCAAAATTATAAAATATATTGACTTTATTCTGAAAACCTATTCGTTTGATCAACTCTCAAATTAGCTTTCATAAGAAATTAATTTACACTTATTTGAAAACATTCTAAACTATACTAAGTTAAAAGAAGGTTTAAATAAAATTTAAATATTCATATATTTGCATCTGTTAAAATTAAAATCATGATGAACATCCCGGAAATAGATTCCGACAAGCTGGAGATGGCAGCAAATATGCTTAAAGCCATTGCCCACCCCGTACGAATCGCAATTTTAAAGCATTTGGAA
>Ga0302293_10000827_pt1 | contig 15955 bp, 8 predicted proteins | sample III_Fen_N2_2_FD_198758 | JGI IMG/M metagenome (GOLD analysis project Ga0302293, IMG submission 198758) | Peat permafrost microbial communities from Stordalen Mire near Abisko, Sweden - III_Fen_N2_2 | ecosystem: Environmental > Terrestrial > Soil > Wetlands > Permafrost | place: Sweden: Abisko...
TCTGTGTATGGGAATATATGCCCCAATACCTCTGCCACATTTGTGTACAATGGAGTCAGTTGGTCTTCTTCTTTAGCAGCGATTGGTCGGGTGAATGGTGTTAACAATGGTTATAACCTTATGTCCTCAGCAATGGGTGCCGGTGGTGGTGTCACAGATGTTAGTTTTTCCAATTTCTTCGGTGTGAGTGCCGGTGCTGGTGCCACAAGTGCTAGTTATTCCAATTTTTTAGGTGGTAATGCCGGTAAAAGTGCCACAAATGCAGCTTATTCCAATTTTTTAGGTTGGCAAGCTGGTGAATCTGCATCACTTGCTTCATATAGTACGTTGATAGGTTATAATGTAGCAAATGAAAGGGCTAGTTTCTCAAATATCGGAAGTAATAATATTATAATAGGTACCAACATAACCTTGCCGGATGCTACGGCTAATGCCCTCAATATCGGTGGTGTGCTGTTTGGTACAGGTACTCATGCATCTCCATCAGGTGATCCTACTGCAACAGCCGTTGCGGGGGGTAAAATAGGTATCGGGGTAGAAATGCCTACCGCGCGTCTTCAGCTGCCTCCCGGTGCAAGTGGTGCAGGATTGGCTCCGTTGAAACTGACTGCCGGTACTAATTTAGGTACAACCGAAGCCGGTGCAATAGAGTACGACGGATCACATCTCTATTTCTCAGCTACCAATGGTGGTACCCGCTCGCAGCTAGATCAACAGGGCATCACCCTGGGAGCACCAAGTGGCACGACCTATGCCAACGGTGGAGTTGTTTCGGGGAGTGTGTTGAACCTTTCGTATGCCGATGGAACAAATCCAGGGCTTGTTTCCACCGCTGCACAGACCATTGCAGGAGCAAAAACATTCAATGCAGATATTACTACTACCGGTGATGTTGCCGTAAATGGTGGCGATGTAACAACTACTGCCACTACAGCTACTGTGTTTAATACTAATGCCACTACTTTGAATGTGGGTGGAGCAGCCACTGTTCTAAATTTGGGTGCTGCCAGTGGAACTACTACAGTGAATAATAACTTGACTCTAGCTGCCAGTAAAAACTTAATTTTTACGGGAGCAACTTCAGGTACTGTTACTCTTCAACCTACAGCTGCTACAACTAGTTATACCCTTACTTTGCCTGGTAGCCAAGGTGCAAATACGCAAACTGTGGTTAATGATGGTTCGGGGAACTTAAGTTGGGGGTATGGCTTAATTAATAACGCCTATTATGGTAACAATTCAGTTATGATAGGAAACTTAGCAGGTAATGCTGCTTTATCAAATGTTAGTTGCAATTTTCTGGGATCTTCTGCCGGTAAAGGTGCAACTACTAATAATGCCAATTTTCTGGGACCTAATGCCGGTCTGAATGCCTCAACTACAGGTGGTTCCAATTTTATGGGACCAGATGCCGGTAATGGTGCATCAGCCTCCGCTTATTCCAATTTTCTTGGAGTTTCTGCTGGTCAATCCTCCTCAGGAGCTTCTTATTCCAATTTTTTTGGACAAGCTGCCGGTATGAATGCCGGAGGAGCCACTTACTCCAATTTTATAGGTTCTTATACCGGTTTTAATGCCGGAGGAGCCACTTACTCCAATTTTATGGGTGCAAATGCTGGTAAATCTGCATTATCTGCCTCAAATAGTACGTTGATAGGTTATAATGTGGCAAATGAAGCTTCTGGTTCACATATTGGAAGTAATAATATTGTAATAGGTACCAATATAACCTTGCCGGCTGCTACGGCTAATGCCCTCAATATCGGTGGTGTGCTGTTTGGTACAGGTACTTATGCAACTTTAACAGGTAATCCTACTGCAACAGCCGTTGCGGGGGGTAAAATAGGTATCGGGGTAGTAACGCCTACCGCGAGTCTTCATCTGCCTGCAGGAGGAAGTACTGCCGGTAATGCTCCGTTGAAACTGACTGCCGGTACTAATTTAGGTACAACCGAAGCCGGTGCAATAGAGTACGACGGATCACATCTCTATTTCTCAGCTACCAATGGTGGTACTCGCTCGCAGCTAGATCAACAGGGCATCACCCTGGGAGCACCCAGTGGTACGACGTATGCCAACGGTGGAGTTGTTTCTGGGAATTCGTTGATCCTTTCGTATGCCGATGGAACCAATCCCGGACTTATTTCCACCGCTGCACAGACCATTGCAGGAGCCAAAACGTTTACTACTAATGTTACTACCACCGGTGATGTTGCCGTAAATGGTGGCGATGTAACAACTACTGCCACTACAGCTACTGTATTTAATACTGCAGCCACTACCTTGAGTGTGGGGGGAGCAGCCACTATCCTGAACCTGGGTGCTAGTACGGGGACTACTACTGTAAACAATAATCTTGCTACCACCGGTACAGCTACCGTAAGCGGAGCTACCCTTAATTTAGGAACAGCTGGCACTGCTACTGCAGGAAAAATAGTGTTGGAGGATGGTAACACCGGAACTTATAATGTAACATTAAGTGCCCCTGCTTTGGTAGCTACTTTAAATAAAACAATTACTTTGCCGGATGCCACCGGAACGGTTGCTTTGGTTGGTACAGTTGCTACAGTCACGACTGCTACCTATACTATTAATACAGAAGAAACTATTTTAGTGAATTATGCATCAACTGCAACTATTACACTGCCAACTGCAGTTGGATGTGCAGGTAGAAAGTGTAATGTGAAGAACATTGGTACCGGTACTGCTACAGTAAAATCAGCCGGAGGAACTATTGATGGTATTTCAGCCGCTACAGGTGTTTCAGGTTCATCGCAATGGCAGGGATGGACTTTCCAATCGGATGGTACCAATTGGTATATTATTAGCAGAATTTAAAATCCAAAAACAACAGACTTCTCTTATTAATCAACAATAGTTAATTTGTTATATTAACTATTGTTGATTGTTGATTAATAGTTAAGCATTATGAAACGATTTGTTTTCTTTTTTCTATTTTTAATTATTTCCGCAGTAGGTGTCATGGCGCAGGATAGTATTCACATTAGTGGTGTATTAAGGGGAAATACTCGTTTTGCTAAGGTGGTGCTAAAAAAATTTGGTGTAGGGGTATTTGATATTGCCGCAGCATCAGTAAAAGATGAAAAATTCAGCATCACTGTTCCTGTGGACATCGAGCCCGGTGTGTATCGCTTGCAATATAGCCAGGCAAGTATGAGCGAGTACGTGGATGTGATTATCAGTGGCAAGGAGAAAGAAATCAATTTCACGCTGGATGTATCGCAGGATAGGCGTGTACCCGTATTCACGCAGTCGGGTGAGAATGTTAACTGGGCTGTTTGGAAACAGACTGCCGCTAAGCGGATAGAAAAAATTGCACTGCTTCAGCAGTTGCTGGCACAGTATCCCGATACTACCGAAGCGCTGTATCGCACGGTAACGAAAGCAGCAAACCTGGAGATCAAGGATTTTGGAAAAAAACATAGGGACTTTGTGAATAGTAATAGCACCACCTGGGCTGGAGCAATGGTAGCGAATGCGCCCTTCTATTTTACCCGTCCGCGCGACCTACCGCAACTACAGGATTATTATCGCAAGCAAAATTTTTGGAAAGGTATACATACCACTCGACCTGAGTTAATCAATACACCTCTGTATACTGAACTGATACTAGGCTATCTGAGGTATTATATGAACCCCGAAATGCAGTTTTCGGAAACAGAAATGAACGAGGGGCTCGAAAAAAGTGTGGATACCATTATGACCCGCTTCGGCGGCAACGAGCAAACTCAACGCTTTGCCTTAAAGTACCTGAAACTGGGTTTTAAGGAAATAGCCAATGAAAAAGTGTTGCAGTATATCGACCAGAAGTACGCAGCTCAGGCCGAACAATGCAACGATAACGGTGTGGACAAGGAGGAGTTTGAACGACGAATGGCTGGTTATGCAGCCATGAAGCCCGGCACTGTGGCTCCAGAATTACAATTGACGGACACTGAGGGTAAGTTTTACGGATTGAAATCTATCCCCAACAACAAATTAATCGTTGCTTTTTGGGCCAGTTGGTGTCCCAACTGCGAACGGGAAATGCCCTTGCTTGAAGCTTTCTTAAAAACGCACCCTGCATACGGTGTGGTGGCAGTGAGTCTGGACGAAGACAGCGTGGCTTACGCCAATGCCATAAAACGGTATCCGAGCATGATCCATACCTGCGAATTCCGCAAATGGCAGAGCAAAGCTGCCCGGGATTATTTTATTGTTGCTTCTCCTACGTTTGTACTGCTCGATGGCGAACGAAAAATAGTGGGAAAATATCCGGGATTTAGTGCAATGGAAGAAGAGTTAAAAAAAATAATCACCAGGGTTACTCGGTAGTATGGAATGAAAATAAAACAAACAGTGACTTATGAATAATCTTTTCAAAATACTAATCTTTTTGATCGTGCAGGCAAGCATGGTTGGTACAGTGCATGCGCAGCAGGGCTTTGGCACCAATACACCCGCAGCTTCTTCTGTTGTAGATATGACTGCCACCAACAAAGGTGTGTTGCTCCCGCGGGTAGCACTGACGGCAATAAACTCTGCATCACCTATAACAGCACCTGCTACTAATCTGCTGGTGTATAATACAGCCACAGCTGGTACAGCACCCAATGATGTAGCTCCCGGTTTCTACTACTGGAATGGTACAACCTGGATACGTTTACTCAGTAAAAATGATAACTTATGGAGCTCTACCGGCAATGCCGGCACCACTCCGGGTACTAACTTCGTGGGAACTACTGATGCCCAGGATTTGGTTTTTAAAACCAATGCAACCGAACAGATGCGGGTGACTACTGCCGGAAGTGTGGGGATAGGTACCACTCCCAATGCTTCTGCCCAACTGGATGTGAATTCTATAACTAAAGGTTTCTTACCACCCCGGATGACCGATACGCAGATAGCTGCCATTGTAACCCCGCAGGAAGGTTTGATAGTTTACAATACCACGCTGCACTGTTTGGCCTATTATGCAAATGGAGCTTTTACCTGTGTTTATAATGCACCTCCTGCTAGGGCGGGAAGCAGCTTTACAGCCTTTTACAACGGTTGGAGCGGTGGCACTTATTCCGTTGGTGGTGCAAGTTCCACTACAGTAACCCATACAGCCGGAGAGACTTTTAGTACAAACACAACTTGTACCTCTAAATTAATATCTATTACCGGATGCGGAGTTGCCACTACAGTAACGGGAGCCAGTGGTAACGTGTATGCATTAAAAGAGATTAATGGTCAATGTTGGATTGCTGAAAATATGCGCGAAGTGCCTTCTGCTTACAGTGGATACACACCCACTTCATGGCTGGCCACTTCGCCCGGCGATCAGGGGTATTGGGGCTATTATAATACCAGCACCCCCAACGGTTCTGCCGGTTGGGGTACTGTTGAACCTACAAATGCCAATGGACATGAGGGTATGCTTTATCAATGGAGTGCTGCAATGAATGGAGCTACTACCGAGCGCAGCCGGGGTGTTTGCCCTAGCGGGTTCCACGTACCGAGCGATTGTGAATGGATGTATCTGGAGCATGGGTTAGGTATGAAGGTGTCAGACCAGATTCTCAATAATACTTGGAGAGGTCAATTATCAACGGAAGTGGTCGCCTCTAAGTTGACCAAAGACAGTAATGGGTCTAGTAACGCATCGGGTTTCTCTGCCTTGCTTACTGGTTGGCGTTCGTCTGGAGGTGTTTTCCAAAATAGAGGGGTTAGTAGTTATTATTGGTCGTCTACAATTATTGATGCATCTAATGTATTAGGTCGCCAAAATTTGTATTCGTACACTGGAGTGGCTCGGATCTCGATGCCGTGTACCTATGCTTTATCTGTTCGTTGCCTAAAGGATTAGACCTGATACGCGTGTGCGTAGGGTTTGAAATGAAAGTAAAATAATGACTTATGAATAATATTTTTAGAACAATTATATTTTTGATCGTACAGGCAAGCATGGTTGGTACAGTGCATGCGCAGCAGGGTTTTGGTACCAATACACCCGCAGCTTCTTCTGTTGTAGATATGACTGCCACCAACAAAGGTGTGTTGCTCCCGCGGGTAGCACTGACGGCAATAAACTCTGCATCACCTATAACAGCACCTGCTACTAATCTGCTGGTGTATAATACAGCCACAGCTGGTACAGCACCCAATGATGTAGCTCCCGGTTTCTACTACTGGAATGGTACAACCTGGATACGTTTACTCAGTAAAAATGATAACTTATGGAGCTCTACCGGCAATGCCGGCACCACTCCGGGTACTAACTTCGTGGGAACTACTGATGCCCAGGATTTGGTTTTTAAAACCAATGCAACCGAACAGATGCGGGTGACTACTGCCGGAAGTGTGGGGATAGGTACCACTCCCAATGCTTCTGCCCAACTGGATGTGAATTCTATAACTAAAGGTTTCTTACCACCCCGGATGACCGATACGCAGATAGCTGCCATTGTAACCCCGCAGGAAGGTTTGATAGTTTACAATACCACGCTGCACTGTTTGGCCTATTATGCAAATGGAGCTTTTACCTGTGTTTATAATGCACCTCCTGCTAGGGCGGGAAGCAGCTTTACAGCCTTTTACAACGGTTGGAGCGGTGGCACTTATTCCGTTGGTGGTGCAAGTTCCACTACAGTAACCCATACAGCCGGAGAGACTTTTAGTACAAACACAACTTGTACCTCTAAATTAATATCTATTACCGGATGCGGAGTTGCCACTACAGTAACGGGAGCCAGTGGTAACGTGTATGCATTAAAAGAGATTAATGGTCAATGTTGGATTGCTGAAAATATGCGCGAAGTGCCTTCTGCTTACAGTGGATACACACCCACTTCATGGCTGGCCACTTCGCCCGGCGATCAGGGGTATTGGGGCTATTATAATACCAGCACCCCCAACGGTTCTGCCGGTTGGGGTACTGTTGAACCTACAAATGCCAATGGACATGAGGGTATGCTTTATCAATGGAGTGCTGCAATGAATGGAGCTACTACCGAGCGCAGCCGGGGTGTTTGCCCTAGCGGGTTCCACGTACCGAGCGATTGTGAATGGATGTATCTGGAGCATGGGTTAGGTATGAAGGTGTCAGACCAGATTCTCAATAATACTTGGAGAGGTCAATTATCAACTGAAGCTGTAGGTATTAAATTGACAATAAGGAGTACTGGGTCTTCCAATGCCTCAGGTTTCTCCGGCTTATTTACTGGTGCCCGCTGGGCAAGCGGTGCGTGCTCTTTTAGTGGCATAGGTGCTTACTATTGGTCATCTACGAAGGTAAGTGCATCCAATGCCATGTACCGCGAAACCCAGAATAATGTCACGGTTACTGGAATTTATCTATCTCCATTTTCCTTATCCAACGCTTTATCTGTTCGTTGCCTAAAGGATTAGACCTCATACGCTTGCGCGGAGGGTATGAAATGAAAGTAAAACAATGATTTATGAATAATATTTTTAGAACAATTCTATTTTTGATCGTGCAGGTAAGCATGGTCGGTGCTGTGCATGCGCAGCAGGGCTTTGGCACCAATGCACCCGCGGCTTCTTCTGTTGTAGATATGACTGCCACCAACAAAGGTGTGCTACTCCCGCGGGTAGCACTGACGGCAATAAACTCTGCATCACCTATAACAGCACCTGCTACCAATCTGCTGGTGTATAATACAGCCACAGCTGGTACAGCTCCCAATGATGTAACTCCCGGCTTTTATTGTTGGAACTCGACTGCGTCGAAATGGATACGTTTGCTCAGTAAAGGCGATTACTCCGGTACGGGATGGGCAATTAACGGAAACTCAGGTACCACCCCGTGTATTAATTTTGTGGGAACTACCGATGCCCAGGATTTGGTTTTTAAAACAAACGCAACCGAACGGATGCGGGTTACTACTGCCGGGAGCGTGGGGATTGGTACTACACCCAATGCGTCCGCCCTTCTGGATGTAAGCTCTACCACTCAGGGTTTTTTACCACCACGCATGACCACTACCCAGATAAATGCTATTGCTAATCCACAGGAAGGTTTGATAGTATACGATACCACGCTGCACTCCTTGTTTTACTATTCAAATACCGGTTTTAAGCGCTGTGACACTCCTTAAGAGGCCGTTTTACAACTTTTTATAACGGTTGGAGTGGTGACTTATTTCATTGGTGTTCCGGCTTTTTGGGGTTATTATAATACCACCAACATTACAGGTTCTGCCGGTTGGGGGACTGTTGAGCCTACAGATGGCAATGGACAACGCTGGGCTGTTTTGGTGGTCTTTGACGGTTGATCATGCGGATAATACCTATTAACGAAACGTATTAACCGACGGAGCCTAGCGTGGTGTGGGTCGCTATTTTTTCCAGGGCTTATGCTTACATCGTTTGTTGTATGAAGGAATAGTCCTCATACCCTCGTACGGAGTAAGAGCTGAATAACATAACAAATAATGACTTATGAACAATATTTTAAAAAAAATACTACTTTTTATCGTGTTGACGATTGTATCTGTTGCAGCGCATGCGCAACAGGGATTTGGCACCAATACACCCGCTGCTTCTTCTGTTGTAGATATGACTGCCACCAACAAAGGTGTGCTGCTGCCGAGGGTAACGTTGACGAGTGTTAATGATTTAATAACTGTGCCATCACCTGCCGACAACCTGCTGGTGTTTAATACAGCCACTTCTGGTACTACGGCCAATGATGTAACTCCAGGTTTTTACTACTGGAATGGTACAATATGGATACGCTTACTCAATAAGGGCGATAACTTAGATACAAGCTGGGCACTAACCAACAATGCCGGTATAACCAATGTTACTACCACAGGTACTGCCACCGTTAGTGGAGCTAGTCTTAATTTAGGAGTAAATAATGTAGCAAATGCAGGAAATATAGTTTTGGAGGATAATAACGCCGGAACAACCGGTAATGTAACCTTGATAGCGCCAGCTACAGTAAGTGGTGCAAGTAAAACAATCACCTTACCTGATGCTACAGGAACAGTTGCTTTACTCAGCGATTTGAACGGTTTTAATTCACTTACAGCACCGGCAGGTAGTAATGTTAATGGCGGTTTTATTAGTTCGAATGCATTAACTCTTTCGTATGCCGACGGTACTTATCCGGGAATTGTTTCCACCAGTACACAGACTTTTAAAGGAGCAAAAATGTTTACTGATGCTCCTACAGTTTCTGCATTTACATCAGTCGGATTGGTGCATAACGACGCTACAGGGTTACTTTCAAGTTCTACCATTGTGGATGCTGATGTAAGTACTAGTGCTGCTATTTCTTTGACAAAACTGGCATCCGGATCAAATATTGCAACTTCACTTGCTGTGCCGACAGGTAGCAGTGCCACTGGTGGTTCTATTGTTTCGAATGTACTAACTCTTTCGTATACTGACGGTACCAATCCGGGAATTGTATCCACCAGTACACAGACTTTTAAAGGAGCAAAAACGTTTACTGATGCCCCTACAGTCTCTACATTTTCAACAGCAGGATTGACTCATAACGACGCTTCAGGATTACTATTCAGTTCTCCCATTGTCACTACAGATATTGCTGATGGTACTATTACGAATGCAAAACTTGCTACGCCTGTTACCAATCTTGGGACTGGAACCACGATTGTTCTTCGTGATAATAATGGTGATTTTAGTGCCGGAAAAATAACCGCTACTTTGTTAGGTAATGCTACTACAGCTGATAATGCTACTAAGTTAGCTACTCCTCGTTCAGTCTATGGCAATAGTTTTGATGGTTCTGTTGATGTTACTGGTGTTATTTCCCCCGCTTATGGTGGTACGGGCAATCAATATACTCAATTTTCAGGTCCTTCTTCTTCAACGAAAACATTTACTTTGCCAAATGCAAATGCCACAATTCTTACATCTAATGCGGCTGTTACTGTAGCACAAGGTGGTACGGGTTTAGCCTCAATCCCCAGTAATAATCTGATGTATGGTGGTGCAAGTACCGTTTCTCTTTTGGCTCCACACGTCACCACCGGTACAATCTTAATGAACACCGCATCCGGGGCACCCAGTTGGTCGTTGTTAAGTGGCTTACCCGCTACTGCGGGTGTTTTACCTGCTGCCAATGGTGGAACCGGCGTTGCGAATACAGGCAAGACAATAACTTTAGGTGGTAATTTGTCTATTAGTGCTGCTTTCTCGACTAATGGTGCTAACACAATAACATTAACATCTGCCGGTGGTGCAACAAATGTTACTTTGCCTACCTCCGGACTACTTTACGGTACGGCTTCGGGATCGATTGCTTCTTCGGATTTAATGGCATCATTAAACAACGAAACAGGCACAGGATTAGTTGTATTTGGGACGAGTCCAACACTTACTACTCCCATCATTAATGGTACCATATCAGGAACAACTGTTATTCCTGTTGCCAATGGAGGAACCGGTTTAGCAACATATACTGCAGGTAACTTGCTTTATGCTTCGAATTCGTCGACCTTAGCTGGATTGTCTACGGCTAACAATGGTATTTTAGTAACCAATAGTAGTGGAGTTCCTTCCATTGCCAATACCGTTGGTGCAGCTTTAACCATGCCATCCATTAATCTTTCTGCTTCATCGAACCAACTAGTGTTGCAAAGTTCAGGCGTTAAAGGTACATTGACTTGGACTCCCACAGTTTCAAATAAAACCATCACCTTGCCTGATGCCACTGGAACGCTAGCATTAACTAATGCCACTGTAGCTGGTGATGTGTCAGGAACTTTGACTACTACCAGCGTTGATAAATTGAAAGGTAATTCTTTGTCAATAAATACTTTAACGACTAATGATCTTTTGAAATACAATGGAAGTAACTGGGTAAATGCAGCCGTGTCTACACTCGGCACTATCACTTTGGCAACGGGTACTACTGGAACTGATATTAATGTATTAGGTTCTCCAGCCAGTTTGGGTGGTACGCTGACACTAAATCTCCCTGATGCAAGCGCCTCTGCTCGTGGGCTTGTTACCACAGGTGCTCAGACGATAGCGGGTGCAAAAACATTTACTCAGAATGTTGCCGTAAACGGTGGCGATATAACTACTACTTCTGCAGCTGCTACGCTATTTAATACCGCTGCCACTACTTTGAATATTGGTGGTGCCGCTACAACTTTGACCTTGGGCGCCACTACAGGTAGTACAACATTAAGAAATAATTTTATTTCCACCGGTACTGCTACTATAAGCGGAGCTACCCTTAATTTAGGAACACCTGGTATTACTACTGCGGGAAAAATAGTGTTGGAGGATGGTGCTGTAGGAACTTATAATATTAGTTTGAGTGCACCTGCTTTGGTATCTGGTTCAAGTAAAACAATTACCTTACCTGATGCTAGTGGAACAGTAGCTTTAGTAGGTGCAGTTGTTTCATGCGCATCTGGATTCACAATTACTACAGAAGAAACTGTTATAGTTGATTCTGGAGGAGGAATGGGCTGTTATAGTGTTACACTGCCAAATCCAACAACATGTGCAGGTCGTAAATGTACCGTTAAAAGTGCTGGAAACTGCATAAGTATATACACTCCTGTTGGATCTATTGATGCTGCTGCTTCATTCGGTATTTCAGCTTATGATTGTGTAACTTTTCAATCGAATGGTACAAATTGGTGGGTTATTAATAAGTATGTCCATTAGTGTCCACTAAAATAAATTAAGGGTCAGTTGTTCTGATAAGAGTTCTTTGACATCATTCTTATCTGCATAAAAAAAGAGTTCTCCTATTGGCGATTTATCCAATAGAGATATTCCAAATATTTGTAATACTTCATATGTTGATCGGTTAATCATAAGGTCTCTTTCAATGATTGCAACTAAGCAATATGATATGACTGCACAATATATTTGTATTCTAACAGCATTTTCAGAAGCACCCCAAAAGGTCTTAATCTTCAAGTGCTGTTTAATCCATTTGAAAAACAATTCTACTTGCCAGCGATTCTTTTAAAGCAAAGCTATTTGCTCAGAGGTTAGTTCCATATTATTGGTTAGATAAACGAAAGTTCTGTTCGTTTCTTTATCATAATATACAACTTTCCTGATTTCAACCGGATAGTATTGTGATATATAAAAACCAGTCAGTTTGCCAATTTGATTACTCATTACTCCATTTCTCTCATTGACTGGATTCATCTGAGTAAACTGGAATTGAAGATTTCTCTTGGCTCTAATAACAAAATAAGCAGAATGCTTTGTTATGTTGTAAAGCCTTTTGAAATCAACATATCCACGATCAAATATATAATAGGCTCCAGATTCATAAGGTATTACATCCATTGCATTCACATCGTTCACCGAAGCATTCGTAATATGAATGAATGCTGGAATTTGTGTAGTTATGTCGTAAAGTGTGTGAAGTTTAATTCCTGCTTTTGCTTTTCGGAATTTCGCCCACCAAAATACATTCAAACACAAATCTATCGTTGAAGAATCAAACGCGTAAACTTTACCTTGAATTTCAAAATCATTATTCGCTCTTTTTTTACGAGCAATATCAATTAAATAATAGGCAAGATCTTCAAATATCTTGCTGTCTCGTTTCTCGTTTGCTTTGGAAAGATTGCTTCGTGTTACGTTTTTTCCAAAGCCTAAATGATAGCTTTTTTGACTGTGAGCATCTATAGCTACAATCAAGTCTCGAAGGCTATCACGATTTGTTAGTTGTCCAAATATCATCACCAGCAACTGATTCCAACAGCTAAAGTGTTTTTACATATTTGTTGTCGGCATATTTTATTACAAAACCATCAAAAACACGTTGAGGTAAAAACTCAACCATTTGTGCGAAAATATATTTTCCTGTATTCATTGCCCGAAAATTATGATTTAGGGAAAGATAAATAATTCAAATCGTCACGCAACTATTTTGCTCTGATAATGCCGATAGATAATGATTTCAAAGAATTATTAATTATTTAAGTAGACACTAATGAAGTATGTCTATGTTTTACGAGGATTTTAACATCGTTTATGTTGTTCTGTCATAAGTCTATTTAAATAAATAGACTTTCTTTATCATAATCGAAAAAATGCCACAAGTAAAGGCGTTTTTTCGATTTGTAATATACAAATCATAACTTGAATATGTTTTAGTATCCTGAATATTCTAAATTCTATTGAAATGTGCAATAAAAATATGAAGTTGTTTTTTCTATAGAGGAAGTAGCACAAAGAAAATACTAGACAGCTTTAAAAACTGTTGAGATGAAAAAAAAAATCAATATGTACTCAACAAAATTTAGACATTTTGATAAATAAAAGCGAGGGTGTCCATAGTGGGCACCCTCGTTTCTATATATAAAAGGACAGATCAAATATTATTCAAATCAACAAGTTGATATTGATCTTGGTTATATTACTTTTGTTTTAAACTGCTTAGAATAACATCTCTGTTTTTAGTACCCTGATCAATGTCAGTACGGTGATATGGAGTAACCCATAGCTGCGCTGCGGCATTCATTATATCGTAGTTTAACCTGTACCAAGGGGTTGTGGAGTGTGTTGCTCCCAATATATGTCCAAGCTCATGAGCCAGAACTTTAGTGTATTGATAGCTGCTTATCGCTGATAAACCGTAGGCTGTTCTGTTAATTTCCTGATTAATGCTATAACTACCTATATTCGCTATTCCGGCTGCAGGATCGCTAGTAAGCCCTTGAATTCCCCAAGCAAAGTTTCGAACGAAAAAGTAAATGTCTTTTCCTCCTGTAGGATATTTTTGAGGACTACTCCTTACATAGCTTGCGAACTGAGAAAGATCGGTTGACGATTTTTCAGTGCTATTAAAATCGCAGGTTTGAGTTATAAATTTTAGTGTTGGAGCATTTAATTTGTCGTTTTTAAATACATCTGCAATTGATTTTATAGCGTCTTCTTCTGCCCATACTAATTCCCACGATATGGGTGGAAATTGTCCATTTGTAAATTTGTCATTCTGAAGTAGATAAATAGTCACAATCTTATTTCGGGAGTATGTTTTTGGAGCTGCAACCTGAGCATAATTAGCTTTGGCTTGTTCTTGGAGTGCTGGTATTTCATTTGTAATATTACACTGCGTAGTTGAAATTCCTTGCTTTATCAGATTATTCAGATAGTTTTGTTTTGACAAAGTGATGTTTATTCTTAAAGAATTATTGTTTTTTCCATCTTCCAATCCCGATATAACAGCCTTCGCATTCTGTCTTTTACTGTATTGCGCTGTTACTTCTGTCATATCTTCGGGCACGGCATATGCTATGTATCCAATCTCATTTCCGGATTTTCTAACCCTGATGCTAACAAACTTTGAACACAAGGTGGCCGAAATGGAATCGTTGCCTGATACTTCGTACAGATCGACAGCTTGTTCGGGGATAGATAATGATGCATCGTAAATGACAGAGAATTTTGTTACCGATATTTGCTGATTACTATCCTTCAGGATAACAGACTTTCCGTCTTTCAATAGTGTTGCAACTTCGTTGTAGGTGAAGTTGTTTAGATCCAAAACATGTGATGCACTTGGAGTCACAGATGTTTCATTTGTACATGCAGCAAGTGCCAGTAGCAGTATGCATACAAAGTCTTTAAAATTGTTTTTCTTCCTTTTCATAATTTTCTTTTTTTAATAGAATTAGTATTCATTTTTAATAAATAGAAAAGTGTAGTTGACCTTGCATACTACCTGAATGTTGTTATTGTAATATACAAAAATACAATAATGCTTTAGTATGATGATACTTGCACAAGGTACACTAGGGGTACGTGGTAGAATATTTTTTGTAGATAGCTTATGCAATATTGAGACTGTAAATCAAATCATGACGGATTATTAATTCAGTTGTTTCTTTTATTGTAAAAGGCGGTGGGTAGGAAATGTAAATTGATTTTTTTCTCAAAGTCATCCCTTTTTATAATAAAAACAAGGGTGTCGTAATGGCACCCTTGTTGACTAACTCTCAGTGTTTTCCTGAAAGTTCTAAATAAACACGTATTCAAATAGTTCTAAAGAATCAAACTTGGATAAACTACTGTTGTTTTAAGTTGCTGTAAATATAATCTCTATTTTTAGTTCCTTGATCGATGTCTGTACGGTGATATGGTTTAATCCATGACGCTGCAGATGCGTTCATAAGGTCGGTGTTTATTTTGTACCAAGGAGTTGTAGAATGAATAGCTCCAAATATATGTCCAAGTTCATGAGCTAGAACTGTAGTACCATTAAAGCAACTTGTAGCCGCTACCCCGTAAGCTACTATATTTATTTCTCTATTTATGCTATAAGTATCTCTATAGGATATTCCGGCTGCGCCGTCACTAAACCATGAGCAGTTTCTAACGAAAAGATAAATATCTTTTCCTCCTGTAGGATATTTTTGAGGATTACCACTGACATAGGTTGCGAATTTTGAAAGGTCTGCTGAGGAATTCGTAGTACTCTTAAAATCGCAGGTTTGAGTTATGAATTTTAGCGTAGGAGTATTTGATTTATCGTTTTTAAATACATCTGCAATTGATTTTATTGCGTCTTCTTCAGCCCATACTAACTCATGCGGTATGGATGGAAATTGTCCGTTTGTATATTTATCATTCTGCAGTAAATAAATAGTTACAATCTTATTTCGCGAGTAGGACGCTAAAGCTGGAGCGTAATTAGCTTTGGCTTGTTCTTGGAGTACTGGTATTTCATTTGCAATATTACACTGTGTAGTTGAGATTCCCTGTTTTATCAGACTATTCAGATAGTTTTGTTTTGACAAAGTGATGTTTATTCTTAAAAAATTATTGTTTTTTCCATCTTCCAATCCCGATATAACAGCCTTCGCATTCTGTCTTTTACTGTATTGCGCTGTTACTTCTGTCATATCTTCGGGCACGGCATATGCTATGTATCCGATCTCATTTCCGGATTTTCTAACCCTGATGCTAACAAACTTTGAACACAAGGTGGCCG
>Ga0302293_10000832_pt1 | contig 15905 bp, 14 predicted proteins | sample III_Fen_N2_2_FD_198758 | JGI IMG/M metagenome (GOLD analysis project Ga0302293, IMG submission 198758) | Peat permafrost microbial communities from Stordalen Mire near Abisko, Sweden - III_Fen_N2_2 | ecosystem: Environmental > Terrestrial > Soil > Wetlands > Permafrost | place: Sweden: Abisko...
CTTAATCCAATAATTAGAACATATATGACGGGATGTTGAATTATGCAAGCTTTTCTTTTGAGTATTTGTAAACAGCTACTAACAATTATCACGACTTTCCTGTTGAAAACGGAAATCATAAAACCCCTGTTTTACTGATAGTTGAAAACTACCGAAATGAGCCATTGTTTATATCTTGGTGGTTTTGTTGATAAGCGATACCTTTGAAAAAAACAGCAACAATGACACAAATTATTCCTATCGGAGCCGACCACGCAGGCTTTCAACTTAAAGCAGCCGTAATGGCTCATTTACAATCTAAGGGTTACGAAGTTAAAGATTACGGTTGTTATTCGGAAGAAAGTATTGACTATGCCGATTATGGACATCCGGTAGCAACACATGTTGAAAACAACCCCGGGATATTAGGAATTGTAATTTGCGGAAGCGGAAACGGTATTAATATGACTGTTAATAAACACCAGGGAATTCGCGGAGCATTGTGCTGGACAAAAGAAATTGCCGTGTTGGCCCGTGAACACAACGATGCCAATATCCTTACATTACCGGCTCGATTTATTACCGAAGCAGCAGCTCTTGAAATGGTTGATGCTTTTTTTGCAACCGCTTTTGAAGGTGGTCGCCACCAAAAACGAATAGAAAAAATACCTGTTTGCTAACTTCGTATGAAAAATCTACTTCCACTAGGCTTACTGTTAATAACGGGTTGTGTTTGTGCGCAAAGTCCTGAAAAACCCGATCTGGCAAAAAAATACGCTACTTATATAGATTCTTCCGATTTGCGAAAACACTTAACTGTTTTGGCAAGCGATGAATACGAAGGACGTGAAACCGGGAAAAAAGGGCAACAGCTAGCAGCGGCATATATTCAACAATCGTTTAAAGAAGACGGTTGTTCTTACGTGCCCGGAATGAGTGAATTTCAACAAACCTTTGAAGTAATTGAAACCACACCCGGCGGAACGGTGACTTTTGGCAAAAAAGAACTGGTCTTTAAATCAGACTTTGTTTATATGAGTGCCAAACGAAAAGTAGATTTAGGTCAATTACCAGTCTATACATTGGCAACAGTTCCAGCTGAACCGACCACGGATTTTGTGTTGATTCACCCGTTAAAAGGAATGGATATTCGCGCGGAATTAGATGAAATTCGCAAAAATCAATCTAAAAAAACGAAGGCAATAGTTTTAGTGACGACAAATTACAAAGATTTGTACGAATACATGGAACACAGTGTGACTTCAAAATCCATGCGGTTGAAAGAGGCTGCTGCCAAAGAAGAAGTACCGGTGATTTTGGTTCGTGCCGAATCGCTTGAAGGAACAATCGGTAAAAAGTATGCTTACTTATTAGGTAAAGGCAAACAGAAAAAAGCCAAAAAAGGAAAACAACTAGGGTTATTAACAGTCCGGTTAAATACGGAAGAAAAGGTTTTGCAAAGTTCCAATGTACTGGCGTATATTCCGGGAAGCGATCCGATTTTGGCAAAAGAAGTGGTGGTTCTTACCGCACATTACGATCACATTGGCATAGATGACAAAGGTGTTGTATACAATGGTGCCGACGATGATGGAACCGGAACCGTAGCATTATTGGAAATTGCCGAAGCATTTATGGCCGCCAAAAGAGATGGAAACGCACCGCGCAGATCTATTCTAATTATGACCGTTTCGGGTGAAGAAAAAGGATTGCTCGGATCTTCTTATTATGTGAATCATCCGATTGTTCCGCTGGAAAAAACCATTGCCGATTTAAACATCGATATGATTGGTCGGAACGATATTGCCCACGAAAAAGAATCGAATTACATCTACGTTATAGGTTCCAATATGCTGAGTACCGATTTGCACAACACCAACGAAAAAGCAAACGAGCGGTATACACAGCTCAAGCTCGATTATAAGTTCAACAGCAAAGAAGACCCGAATCAGTTCTATTACCGCTCAGATCATTACAATTTTGCGAAAAACAATATTCCGAGTATATTTTACTTCAGCGGAGTGCACGATGATTATCACCAGCCGACCGACGATATCGAGAAAATCAATTTTGCTAAAGTAGAAAAGGTAGCGCGCTTGGTGTTTTCAACAGCGTGGTTATTAGCAAATGCAAATCAACGTCCGGCGTTGGATTATTGATATGATGGCAGATATGTATGCTTGAGTCGCGACTCAACCTTACTCTGCCAGCAACGCTTCAATCAACGCATTTGTTTTTTCCACGTACTCGGTGTAATATTTCCCCGTTCCGGGGCCATTGAATCCGGTGTGGATGCGTTTCACATTTCCGTCTCTTCCGATGAAAATAGTAGTAGGAAATGAAATCACTTCGTTGAGCATGGCAAAATCTTCTGAAGCTTTTCCTTTATTCGCTTTTCCACCTACCAAAAAGGTAAAGTCAAGTTTATGGCGTTCTTGCAGACGTTTGATTTTCGCGGCTTGTTCTTCAAATGTTTCGGCAGCTTCGTAACCGATGGAAATGATTTCCAATCCCTGATCGTGATACTTGGCATACAACTCTTTGTAGTACTTGGTTTCGTCCATGCAATTCGGACACCAAGTTCCCATGATTTGAATGATCACCACTTTATCTTCGGTAGTTGCATTCGGATAAGTGTAGGCATTTCCGGCTAAATCTTGCAAAGCAAATTTCACTTGCGATTCGGCTTCTTTTAAATACGTTAGTGAATCCGGATTACTTAATTGAAATGCTTCGTTGCGACTAGCCGACCATGTGGTTTGGTAATGTTTACCGCTGTAGAATGTCCCTTGAATAGTTTCCTTTTCAATGGAACCGGTAAGTAAGAACGCATGTGAGCCGTCGAAACAAGAAACATAAAAAGAAGAACCTTCAATGATTCCTTCCAAAAAGCGGTAATCGCCCGTTTCGGTAAGAAATGTTCCGGTAACAGTATTGTTTGTTTGATTGAACAAACCCACCGCGCTTTCCTGATCGGCGGTTTTAGGAGAAAAATAAGCTTCCCATTTTCCGCCAAGATCTGTTCCCGGAGCAGCTAATTGAGTTGTATTCGACTGAGCGTGTGCTTCGAAAGGGATGCGGTAATTGGCACCTTTATTATAGTTAATCCAATAACCTTTCAGATGGCGTTTTTTAGTTGCAACTACGCGCAATTCCGAATCGAAATTCGGGAATGTAAACACGACGGAATCACCCACTTTTTTGGTAGCTTTCAGTTCAATGCGTTCTTCGGCATTACTGATAATCAACACGGTAGACTTATGATGCTTTTCCACCTTCAATCGCACCGGAAGTGCTGTTGTTTGGCTGAGTTGCAGACGCGCGTTGTAGGCTCCCGTTTTGAGAGAAACCGACTGTGCGAGGAGAGCATTGGCGCTTATAAAGAGGGTGAAAGCACCAACTGTGATGAACTTCATTTTCTTTTCGATTGCAACGAAATTAGTTTTTTTATTTGTTACATAACACACCTGTGCAACCTTTTTCCTAAGTTTCGAGTCTAGATATTCAGCAAATGCTATGGACGATTTTACATTGGTATCAGAATGCGCCAAAGGAAATGCCAGAGCACAGCGAGCGTTGTTTGATAAATTTGCTCCTAAAATGTTGGCGGTATTAATGCGATACCTGCGCAACGCGGAAGAAGCGGAAGACACACTTCAGGACGGTTTTGTGAAAATTTTTCAGAAAATCGGCGAATTTAAAATGGAGGGTTCACTCGAAGGCTGGATTCGTAGAATCATGGTCAACACCGCTTTGGATATGTTGCGCAAGAACAAAAAATTGCTCGGAGACACTCAATTGGACGATGTATCGTACAAAGTGGCTTTCAACGACCATGGTTTTGATGAAATGAATGTAACTCATTTGCTCAAACTCATCGATGCGTTGCCCGACGGTTATCGTGTAGTATTTAACATGTTTGCGATAGAAGGTTATAGTCATAAAGAGATCGCTGACACATTAGGAGTAACGGAGAATACCTCCAAATCGCAATACTCCCGTGCAAGGGCCTTTTTACGCAATCAATTAGAAAAGATAGAAAGTGATTGAAAAAGATAACATACAAGAACTGTTTTCCAAGTCATTGGAAAACCACACCACGCCGGTAAGGCCCGAGGTGTGGAACGGTTTGCAAGCCAAAATGGCTGCAGCCGGGGTTTCTTCCGTTGCTGCAACGAAGGGTGTTTCTTTGCTCGCTAAATGGATTATAGGAAGCGCAGCGGTAGCTACTACAGCTGTTGTGACCATGGTTGCGATTCTCAATTCAAAAGAAGAACCACAACAACCGAAAGCGCCAACGAAAGAACAATTAAGCACACCAGCGGCTTCTGATCCTTCAGCAACAAATTCTACAACACCATTGGTTTCGTTGGAGAATAACACCGACGCAAATCCAGCTGTTAAGCCGGACGGAAACATGGTTTACTCAATGGGTGGACAAGTTGTTTTAAATTCGTTCACGCCGATTATTCCTGTGGATAGAATAATTACTCAAAACGAATTACCTGTTGTTGCTCCTACGATTGTTCCAAAAAACACGACTCCAGCAGAGGTTCAGGTAATCGGTATTCCGGAAGCGAAGGAAAATAATATCGCAAATTCCGAAACTTTAGAGAATCAGGTTGTGAAAAATGACGAAGCAATCATTGAATTCCCGAATGTGTTCACACCGTTGAATCAGGATGGAAATAATGATGAGTACTTTATTAAGTGTACCAATGTTGCTTCCATTCACGTGATTTTCCAAAACACCGAAAACAGATTGGTTTATGAAACCACCGATTTGAATTTCAAATGGAACGGTCGCATCAACGGAACCGAAGATTTGGTTGAAAAAGGAACCTACGCGTGTATTGCTGTTTACCAGGATCTGGAGGGTAAAACACACAAAAAGATCATACTTATCGATGTAAGATAAATAAATTGGCGGACAGAAATGTTCGCCTTTTTTTTGAAGTCAATTTCCACTAAGTAGGATTTTTCATTTCCCACAGATGCACAGATTTCAGCTCGGCTAACGCACTCGTTTATAATACAATATAAATTGGGTTAATACTTATGCGCTGCCGTTGCGCCTCCTATGCTGAAGCTTCAGCGTAAGTATTAGGCACGCAAAAAATCCGTGCATCTGTGGGTGATAACTAAACCACCAACGCCAAATCAATCTGACGTCTGCGTGGATGCACTTCCGTAATTTTCACTTTTACCGTATCACCGAAGTTGTAAACTTTTCCGGTTTTCTGACCTACAATCACGTATTTCTTCGCGTCGAAACTAAAACGATCGCCCGGAATTTCCTGCAATGGAACCATGCCTTCGCACGCGTTTTCATTCATACGCACAAACAAACCAAATTCGGCAACGCCTGTAACGATTCCTTCAAATTCTTCTCCGATTTTATCGTGAACAAACACCACTTGGAAATACTTGTTCGATTCGCGCTCGGCCTCGGTAGCTTTGCGTTCCTGACGAGAAATGCGTTTACACACATCGTCGAGCACCGAATTGTATTTGTGCGGTTTATTTTCTAGCGTTTCCAATAAAATTCGGTGAACCATCAAATCGGCATACCGGCGAATGGGTGAGGTAAAGTGCGTGTAATAATCAAACGCCAAACCGTAGTGACCGATGTTGAGTGTTTCATAAGTAGCTTTCGCCATACTGCGAATGGCCATCTGTTGAATGATGCTGAATTCGTTTTTCAGCTGAATATCAGACAATAGTTTATTGATGCTTTTTGCAACTTGTTCCGGATTCGAAAACTCGAGTTCATACCCAAAATGATCAATAAACACATTGAACAAAGCAATTTTTTCGGGATCCGGTTTGTCGTGACAACGGTATACAAACGGAATGATGTCCTGACCTTTTTTCGGTTCACCCACAAAAGAAGCAACCCGACGATTGGCCAGCAACATAAATTCTTCAATGAGTTGATTGGCGTCTTTCGACACTTTCACCATCACACCGATCGGTTCGCGTTTTTCATCCAATTGAAAACGAATCTCTTCGGAAGCAATCATTAACGCGCCTTTTTTGAAACGTGCCTCACGGAGTGTTTTGGCGATTTTATCTAATAAATGAATTTCGGCTTTGTGCGGACCATCGGCGCCTTCCAAAATCACCTGTGCATCTTCGTACGCAAAACGATGATCAGAATGGATCACAGTTTTCCCGAACCATTCGTTGTAAATTTTCCCGTTTTCATCTAGTTCGAAAACCGCTGAAAAGGTGAATTTATCTTCATTTGGTCGGAGGGAACAAACCATGTTGGAAAGCTGCTCGGGCAACATCGGAATCACACGGTCTACCAAATAAACCGAGTTTCCGCGTTTGAGCGCTTCCTTATCCATCGCGCTATCCGGGCGCACGTAGTGACTCACGTCGGCAATGTGTACCCCAATTTCCCAGTGACCGTTTTCCAGTTTTTTCACCGACAATGCGTCGTCAAAATCTTTGGCATCAACCGGGTCGATGGTAAACGTAAGAATATCTCTGAAATCGCGTCGTTTGGCAACTTCCACCGGATCAAGAGCCATGGTTACCTGTTCGGCTTCCGACATCACAGCGCTGTCAAATTCAATGTCCAAACCGTGACTTACCAAAATGCTTAGCATTTCATTATCGTGGAGTGAATTTCCACCCAAGGTTTGAATGACTTCGCCAAACGGATGTTCCGACGTTTTGGGCCAAACGGTGATTTTCACCAAGGCTTTATCCTTGTTTTTAGCACCGTTGAGGTTTTCTTTGGCAATGATGATTTCCACACCCGTTCTGGAATTATCCGGAACCAGCATGGCAAATTTATCCTTCATCACGATGGTACCTACAAACTGCGTACGTTCGCGCGAAACCACTTCTACTATTCTTCCTTCGCTGCGTTCATTGCCCCGTTTGGTAATCACCACTTTTACCGTATCGCCGTGAATGGCTTGTCCGATAGCGTGTGGCGGAATAAAAATATCCGTTGATTTTTTATCGATGACTACAAAACCCGAACCGCGCTGCGTCAATTCCAATTCACCCTGAACAATTTCTTGTGTGTTGGAATAACGATACGTAGCGTGGCCGTCTTGTTTCAGGAAGCCTTCTTTATTGAGTTCAGTAAGAATGGTTACCACCAATTTGCGTGATTCACCGTCTTTTATATGCAACAACATGCACACCTGCTTGTAATTAAGTAAAGCGTCAGGTTGTTGTTGAAAGAGTTTGCGGATGATGTGAAAAAGACTCTGTTTTAATTTCTTGTCTTTCGTGTCTTTTTGTTTCTTCGGTCGTTTATAGCCCATTCTATTATATATACTCTTGCTAAATTAAGATTAATTCCCTCATGAAAGGTGTAATAGGTATTAACCTAAGTTCACTTTTAAAATTGAATTCTGAATCTAAATTTAAAATCGAACGCAGGTTATCAATAGAACATTAACTTTGAAGAAGTAAAAACACGAAAAACAACAACCCTATGAATAAGCGAATAGAAGCAGCGTTGAATGATCAGGTTCAGAAAGAGAGTTCTTCTTCTCAATTTTACCTGGCAATGGCTTCGTGGGCTGAAAATAACGGCTTGAACGGAACCGCAAAATTTATGTACCAACATTCTGATGAAGAGCGTTTTCACATGCTGAAACTCATCAAGTTTGTGAACGAACGCGGAGGTGTAGCAACTGTTCCGGCAGTAGAACAACCCCCAAAAACGTTTGATTCCTTAGAGCGGGTATTTGAATTGTTGCTCGAACACGAATTAATGGTAACGGCCAGCATCAATGATGTGGTTGATATTTGTTTGCAAGAAAAAGATTATTCTACGCACAACTTCATGCAGTGGTACGTTTCCGAGCAATTGGAAGAAGAAGCATTAGCTCGCGGCATCCTTGATAAATTGCGTTTGATTGGTGGCGATAAAGGCGGATTGTATTTGTTTGACCGCGATCTTGAAAATCAAGCTGCAAAAGCTGCTGCTCCCGGAGCGAATGCGCAAGCATAAAATATTGCTGAAAACGAGCGACCTACGCTCCAACGTATAACGGAATCATTATATTTATACAATGATCAATCGGTTGTTGGGTCTTCTGATACTACTCTTCGTGAGCTCGCAGGTGCATAGCCAGCTTGCTTACCGTTTCCGTAATTTCAGTATCACCGACGGTTTGTCGCAAAGTTCCGTTACCTGTATCGTTCAAGATGATGTGGGAACATTGTGGATTGGAACCCAAGACGGACTCAATCGGTTCGACGGCAGACAATTTGAGGTGTTTACTTCAGACGACACCAAAGGACTCGAAAGTGAATACATCCATTCTTCGCACAAAGCAAGAAACGGGAAATTGTGGTTTGGTACCTCGAACGGACTCACCGGCTACGACCAAAACAAAGAGCAATTCATTACCTACGGCATCGGAGCCAACAATCCGCTTTCAATCGAGGCTATCGCCGAAGCAACCAATGGCGATTTATGGCTGGGAACGTCCACCCAAGGATTGGTAAAGTGGGAAAGTAAATCACGCAAGCTGAAACTGGTAAATTCCAGGTTTCCTAGCAAACGGATTCTGTTTGTGCGTTTCCTGAATGATTATACCTTGTTGATTTCAACCGAAGACAAAGGTGTTTTTAACTACAACATCAAAACCGATAAATGGTATAAAATCCTTCCCAAGAAAAAGAAAATTGACAATTGGTTGGTCAACGACGCCGAATACTTTTCGGGAACGGTTTACATTCTCAGCACCAATAAAGGTATTTGGTTATACGATTATAAAACCAATGCTGCTTCGCCGTTTTTAACCCAAATAGAACGTGACCTCGGCATCATTGAAATAGCGGATGTCTATCTCCGTTCAACCGATGAAATTTACATCGCCACTCAAAACAAAGGTATGCTCACGGTTTTAAAAAACCACGGCATGTATACCATTCATCAAAGCAAGCAGGATATTTTCCAGAAAAACGCATTGCTTTACGACGAAATCAACACCTTATTTCCGGATGAAAGTGGCGCTATTTGGATAGGAACTTTGCGCGGTTTGAGTTGTTTCGACCCAATCAATCAAGGATTTTTAGGCATCGGTCCTTCAGGAAACTTGAAATTGGGATTGCCGTCGGCGAGTGTGTGGGCTTTTGCCGAAGACCCTGCACAGAAACAATTGTTCGTGGCCACCGATTTTGCGGTTTCGGCACTCGATCGGTCAAACGGTTCGTTTCTACAATACTATTTAGCGAAAGGATCTGAAAACGATGAGTCGAGTATTATGTCGTTGTTGTACATCAATGACCATGAAATATTGGTGGGTTGTACCGACGGATTGTATTTGCTGAGTTATTTCGGCACGTCTTATACCTTTAAAAAAGTAGCGTACAAGAAACTGGAAGATCCAACCAACTTTGATCGTATTTACCGAATTGTACATTATAAAGACAGTCGCTATTTTTTAGCAACGAAAGGCGGCGTGTTGCTATACGATCACGCAAAAAAGACAACCGTTAGTTTTGTACACGACGCTAAAAAACCAAAGAAAACATTAGGGGCCGGTGTTTGTCGTTTGGCTTATAAAGGAATAGACGGAACCATTTATTTCGGCACCAGCACGGGCGGTTTACATGTATTAAAAACCGACAAAAACGGTGAACTTTCCATTGTTCCGTTCCGCTACAACGCTCAACTGGCAATTATCACAAAAGATTACGTTTCGGCACTTTACCAACCAACCAATAACGATTTATGGATCGCTACAACCGGTTCCGGTTTGTTGTACATGAATCTCAAGACGGGTAAGGTAGATGCGTTCTCTAAAAAAGACGGAATCCCGAACAACTTTGTTTACGGAATTGTGCCCGATGCCAGCGGTGATTTGTGGATCAGTACCAACAAAGGCTTGGGTAAATTTGATCCGGGAGACAATTCCTGTATCAACTTTTCAGAGGTACACGGCCTCATGAGCAACGAGTTCAACACAGGTGCTTATTTGGCTTCAAAGACCGGAGAATTGTATTTTGGTGGAATTGCGGGCTACAACTTTTTCAATCCGCTGACGATGAACAAGCAGCAGCGACCGCTCGAAATTCGGTTTACCAAATTCAAGCTGGATAAAGATTGGTTGCACCCCGGCGATAAAGATGCTCCGTTCAAAAAAACCATTTCGGAAGTAGATCGAATAGAGCTTCCCTACGATCAGCGAAGTTTTACCTTGCATTTTGTGGCTTCAGACCTAATGAACCCGCAATTGTTGGAATACAAATACCGCTTGAAAGGCTCCGACGAAGAAACCATCTTTTTGGGAACCACCAATGAAATCCGTTTCAACTCGCTCTCGCCGGGAACGTACACTTTGGAAGTTTACGTTCGCAGAACCGACGGTAACTGGAGTTATTCTCCGGCAACAATGGACATAGAAGTTGCTTCTCCGTTTTGGTGGAAGTGGTGGTTTTGGGTGATTGCCGTGATTGCGGTTGCGCTGATGACTTATGGTGTCATTCGCGGGAGAATAGAGCAGGGGCGAAGAGAACAAGTGCGGTTGGAGATGAAGATTGTTGAGCGAACCAAGGAAATTCGGGCACAAAACGTCAAAATCGAATCGCAAAAACACATTATTGAAGAAGAGAAAAACAAGGTTGAAGAACAAAAACGGTTGTTGCAGATAGAAAAAGACAAATCGGAAAAACTGCTTCGAAACATCATTCCCGAATCTACGGCCGAAGAACTCAAAACAAAAGGTCGGGCTTCGGCGCGGGCTTATAAAACCGTGTCGGTCTTGTTTACCGATTTTGTGGGCTTCACTAAAAGTGCCGAGCGGATGAAACCGACCGAGTTGGTGAACCGCTTGGATATCTATTTCCGCAAGTTCGATGAAATCATTGTGCGCAACAACCTTGAGAAAATCAAAACCATCGGCGATGCTTACATGTGTGCCGGAGGTGTGCCTGTGCGCAACAATACCAATCCGATAGATGCGGTGTTGGCAGCGTTACAAATACAAGATTACATGCTGCGCTTGCGTAATGATGCCATCGCCAACGGCACCGAATATTGGGAATTACGCCTTGGAATCAACACGGGTGAAGTAACCGCCGGAGTTATCGGATCGGAACGATTGGCCTATGATATTTGGGGTGCGACCGTGAATCAGGCACAGCGCATGGAAATGATGGGAGAACCGGGTCGAGTAACCATTTCCGGAGCTACATTTAAACTGATCGAACCGTATTTTGAATGTACATTCCGCGGGAAAGTGCAATCAAAAAGCAAGGGAATGATTGACATGTTTACGGTAGAACGCATCAAGCCCGAGCTTTCCATGAACGGTGAAGGATTGTTGCCAAACGATCGTTTTCAGCAAATCGTAAACCTTCACTTATACAGTAGTATCAACTACTACAAGGCAGAGCGTCATATAATGAAGGTACTCGAGCGTGGATTGTCGTCGAAATTGCACTACCACAGTATTGCCCATACCAAAGATGTGGTGCGAGCCGTGGAACGATATGCCTTATTGGAAGGTGTAACCGATGAAGGCTTGTTCTTGTTGAAATCGGCGGCGACTTATCACGATGCAGGTTTTGTAGAAAGCTATGAACTGAACGAACCGATTGGTGCACGGATGGCAGAGGAAATCTTGCCGAAATATGGTTATTCGGAACAGCATATTGCGCAAATCAAAGAACTGATTTTCGTCACCCAAATTCCACACAAACCGAAAAACCACCTGGAGCAGATCATTTGCGATGCCGATCTTGATTATTTGGGAAGAGATGATTTCCATGAAATTGCTGATAAATTGCGCCGGGAATTGAAGGAGCACGGGAAAATCGACAGCGACCGTAAGTGGGATCAGATGCAGGTTTCATTCCTGCGAATGCACGTTTACTTTACACCTACAGCCATTGCCAGCCGACAAGAAAAGAAAGACAAGAATCTACAAGAAGTCTTGGATCGTTTGGAACGTGATGAATATGCGGATTGACAGAACTTATGATAGATTGCATGAAAAAGAAATCAATTATATTTTCATTAATTATAGCCATCAGTCTAATTTTAATGCCCGTATTTATTTATGGGTACCATTTCGGAGTTACTTCATTATCAAACAGTAAAACGGATTGGGGTGTTTATGGGGATTTTATCGGAGGTACAGTTAATACAATAATATCGCTAATTAGTTTGATTGTTTTAGGCTACATAACTTATTTAGTTTCTAAAAACACAAACGAAGAATCAAGAAAGCAACAATTACTGTTGCGTAAGATGGACGTTTACGACAAACTTGGTAATTATATATTAGAGTCTTTAATGGCATTTCGGAAATGGGAAACCAATGCCAATTACATTCTTGAACTCCAGAAAACATTTGAATCAAATAGCGAACACTGGGCGGATTATATTAGAAAAACACGAAGTGATTTTAATATTCTAATTGAAATGATTTATTATATTAAGTCCTTTAAAACCATGTCTGGACATTTATTCAATTATAATTTCGAAGGCAAAGAATTTAAAAACTTACAGGAAGCGGCAACGAGCTTGTCGGACTATATAAAAAAAGTGGATGACTTTCATAACAGCGAAGAGAAAGTTCTAGAAGATGGAAATGAGACGATAATCAATTTTTCAAACCAAATGGATTTGTTCTTAAAGAATCTACAAAAGGAGATTCTCTGAAGCATTAACTCATACTCACCAATTCACTGATCGTCATGGCGATAATCACGGTGTTGAACACAAAGGCAATGATGGAATGTAATAAAACCAATCGACGAACACCTTTGGCTGTAATCACCACATCTGACACCTGAAATGTCATTCCGATTACAAACGAGAAATAAGCAAAATCAAAGTAGTCGGGTTTGTCATCGTCAGGAAAGGTGAGTCCGTTTGCATGTTTAGAGAACTGCTTGTTTCTGTCACCGTAAAAAAGGTGAGCGTAGCGAAAGGTAAAGGAAAGATGCACAACCGCCCATGATAGCGCAATTGCTCCAATGCCAACTACCGAACTGACCCATGAAGCGACGTTCCATTCTTTCCGTGCGTCGAAAAACGAAATCACAATGCCTAAACAAATACTGCAAACCACTATGACAATCAAAAACAACAACCAGCTTCTAAGATCTTCTTTCGCACAACGCTCTGCAATTTTTGCTTGTGGTACACGTGCAAACACAACGATACTAATGATCAGATAGGTCAATGCAAAGAAATCCCACCCGACTAAAATGCCGAAAGAAGTAGCATCTGTGATACTGTATGCGATGCCTCCTCCAATCAATCCCAACAGGGTTGAAAGAAGTAATTTTATGAGCGTTTCTTTGTTCATGTTTGTCGGTTCTCGGTTTTAAAAGTAAGGAAAGAATCGTTCACCGAAGAGAAGTGCTTCTGCTTCATTTTTTGTTTTCCGAAATAAAACGGTTGACATAAAAATACGTGATGAATAATAACCCGAGCACAAAAAATCCGGTGGCGTAAGGTCGGGTTGTATCATTGGCAAAAAACTCACCTAACATCCACACCGAGTTGGCTAGAATCCAGCAAACCACGGCCAAATTGTGAAACAATTCCGAACGGTTTTTACGGGTCATTACGGTAATGAAAATTGCCATCAGTACCGTTGGGGCAATCATGATGGTTCCAAGGGCCTTAAAATCAGCGACCCAGCAGAGGTCTTTCAATAACCACAATAGAATATGGAAATTTTCAAACGTGCGAACTTTCGTTGAAACAACAGATGGTGTATCGTTTTCCTCCATGCATCTTCAATTTTCACGATTAGACGTAGTAGCTTATTCAAAACACTGCCGGTTAGACGATAATGTGTGCCCTAAATGTACTATTTTAGTGTAAACTACGTTAGGATTTTAATAGCGTTCTAATACTTTGGCATTGGTTTTGCAGATACGTTTTGACCTATTAATGAAAATTAGTCATGAAAAAAGGAATGTATATAGCTGGGTTGTTGTTCGTCGGATTGTCTATGACAAGCAGCCAACTGGTAACTTACCCAAGTGTTACCAACGAATCGTTTCAGGTGGGCGAGAAATTGCGTTACCGAATTACCTATGGTTTTGTGGATGCCGGTGAAGCGGTATTGGAAGTAAAATCAACCACTAAAAAAGGAGCTGGCTCACGCGAATTATTGCATGTAAAAGGAACAGGGAGAACCCTCGGAGGATTTAATGCGGTATTCAAAGTGAATGATACATACGAAAGTTACATCGACAAAAAAGGAATTTTTCCGTGGCAGTTTGTGCGCCGAGTTGATGAAGGAGGTTATAAAATCAGTCAGGATTACAACTTCAAGCACGATAAACTGAAGGTAGACAACGGTGATGGAAAAGAATTCACCATTCCGGTGGGAATTCAGGATATGATTTCGTCGTTCTACTATGCACGTACGCTTGACTTCAAAAACGTGAAGAAAGGTGACATTTTCGAGTTCAAGTGTTTCATGGACGACAAAGTATGGCCGTTGAAAGTAAAATATGTGGGCGATGAGGTCATTCACATTCGTAAAGGAAAATTTGCGTGTAAGAAGTTCGTTCCCGTTGTACAGACAGGGCGTTATTTCAAAAGTGAAAACGACGTGAACTTCTGGGTAACCGATGATAAAAACCGCATTCCGATTCTGATCCGTGCTAAAATTCCGGTGGGAACCGTAAAACTGCACTTGGTAGAATGGTCGGGTCTGAAAGAAGATCTTGTAAAAGTGAAATAGTACAACTTAAGAGCTTGTTTTTAGCGCAAACTTCAAACAGGCCCTTATTTCCAATGAAGCCATCAATCGGTTAAACTCCGGTTGGTGGTTTTTTTGTGCGCAAAGAAATGATACGATAATGTTGTGTTAAACCAAAGCGCGCCGAGATTATTAACAAAAAGCTTGATAAATCAATCATTTAAAAACAGCCTAAAAGTTTAGTTTTGTTGTAAATTTCACAAAATTGTTTACTATTTATACATCGGTTTGATTTACTTTTGTCTAAACGGCAAATAGGATGGAACTCTCACCTGAGGTACAGCAACGTTTGATGCTCCTCAAAGAAAAATACGACGCACAGGGTCAAGACCTGTTACCTTATCTTGATGGTTTATTGCACGCAAAGACAGTCAATTACTGGGATTATATTCAAGTAGATACCTTGTTGTCGCTTCAGAAAACATCAACCGACTTTCCGGATGAAACCATTTTTGTGGTATATCATCAGATCACGGAATTGTACTTTAAACTGGCCTTACACGAGTTTGAACAACTCGGTGAACAAACAGAAATGACAGCGCCGTTTTTCATTTCTCGTGTGAAACGTATCAACCGCTATTTTGAAGCTTTGACTAAGAGTTTTGAAATCATGATCGACGGAATGGAACGCGAGCAGTTTTTGAAATTCCGCATGACCTTGCATCCGGCCTCTGGGTTTCAGTCGGCCCAATACCGTAAAATTGAAATTTGTTCGACCGACTTCTTACAATTAATGCATAAAGACATTCGTGATTCACTAAACGGATCAGATTCGTGCGAAACATTGTTTGAAAGCATTTACTGGAAAGAAGGCGCTACCGATGCAACGACGGGTAAAAAAACCCTTGCATTAGAAGATTTTGAGCGTCGCTATAAAGCCGAGTTCATAGAATTGGCCGAAGATCAGCGCACCAAGAATTTGTGGCAATGTTACCTGCGTCTTTCAACGGAAGAGCAAAATCAGTTGGAAGTAATTCAGGTGATGAAACAGAATGATATCAATGTCAATGTAAACTGGCCGTTGATGCATTACAAATCGGCGGTAAAATACTTGCAACAAAACCAGGGTGATATTCCGGCAACGGGTGGAACCAACTGGCAAAAATACTTGCCTCCGCGTTTCCAAAAACGCATCTTTTATCCACTTTTGTGGTCGGAAGAAGAAGTGGAACAATGGGGTAAATCGTGGGTGGAATCGGTGTTGGCTTAGGC
>Ga0302293_10000835_pt1 | contig 15862 bp, 14 predicted proteins | sample III_Fen_N2_2_FD_198758 | JGI IMG/M metagenome (GOLD analysis project Ga0302293, IMG submission 198758) | Peat permafrost microbial communities from Stordalen Mire near Abisko, Sweden - III_Fen_N2_2 | ecosystem: Environmental > Terrestrial > Soil > Wetlands > Permafrost | place: Sweden: Abisko...
CGCCAGTGCCATTAGTTAGAGTTTTTGTATCACCGTAGGTATTAGTACCACTACCAGCATAACCAAGGTTGGTCAGCATCCAACATTTGTTGTCGGCAAGCTTTTGAATCCAATAGGTGTGACCGTCACGGGCATCCTGAACTTTGGTGCGAGTTGATGAGCAACTAGCTGCAGTGATGGTTTGGATGTATGGCGAACTGGTTGTGGCAATTGGCCCAGTACTGTCAGTTATATTATAGTAAGTACCATTGGTATTAGTCTCGGTTAGATCGAAGGTTGCACCGTCTGAAGAATACGCAAATGTATTGTTAAGACTAGGTTTGAGGCAGAGGGTATTGTCTGCCACTGGGACAGTTGGGCAATTACCAACAAGAGTAGTTGGATAAGAGCCATGAGATGCTTGATAGACCTTTAATTGTTTTGACGCATTAGATAAATCCGATTGCATCGCGGCGGCTGTGGCTCTTTTAGAGATACCAGTATAACTGACGATGGTAATGGAGGCTAAAATACCGATGACGACGATTACAACTAGGAGCTCGACGATGGTGAAGCCTGAATGTTTAGGGTTCTTAAGAAAAGGTTTAGTTAGATTCATATATTACCTCGGTTATCCTTATATTCCAATTATAATAGCATAAGCAAGATTGTTAAGCCAAACGGATTTGCTGCTATAAAAAATACCACCAGGAAGGTGATCTGTTTTTTATGGCAGAGGCACGTGTCAGATGGTCGCTTGCTAGTAAAATGAGTAAACTATATTTTATACAGGGGCACACGTCCAATGCTTTGATGTTATAGCAATCCGTAAACTTCTTGTTATAACATCAGCTAAATTCTGTACAAATCTAATAGCACACGGAAAGCGGCTTCGCCTTCTCCGCTCATTCACGAAAAAAAGTAAACACTTTTTCGCTTCAATCGCTACGCCGAACCATGATTACGCCAGCTTCGCTGGCTATCATGGTTCAATCCGTGGGCTCCAACAAAATAAAATAATCTACATTCATGTAGATTATTTTATTTTGGCAGGGGTAGATGGACGATTACCAAACCTATTGTGGTATAGTATGTTTTTATGAGAAGGATAAGAGTGTATAATTCTTCCCTATTCAATCAAGATACTTTCTATAACGCAATCGATAAAAGGATTATACATATCTGGACCAGAAGACAGCCTAATGTAATCGCCTTTAATTAATGTTGAAGTAAGCCTACTTGAATTGATGTCTATTCTATGGTCTATTCTAGCCTGTTTAACTTCATCGATTGACGTTTTTATCATATTGTTTGTGCATTTCTTTATTTCATCAGCAACAATCTCGTATGCGCCTAACTCGGATCTAAGATGTGGAGATTCGTCAGCCTGTACTGATATTCTACTCTTATAATAATAAAGAATAGTGCTTATTATCCCAATTAGGACGATTATTATGATTCCGCTGCTGACTGAATCTAGTTGTAGCCATGGAAATATCATAATATTTCCTTTTGATAGATAGAATTGAAGTGCTATGTATGCTAGAACGCCAAAAGTTGCTAATGAGATAATTATTTTAAATTGTAGTTTTTTACTTTCATTATTCTTCACGCATATCTTGAATCGGGCTGCGCCTAATGTTTCGGAATATCGGAATAATGGCACTGAGTAGCCCTGTTGTAAGAATGACGACTATTATAATTTCTAATATTGATATATTTACGTCAAATAGGTTAAATATAAGCTCTGTATTTGTGGCATCGAATAGCAGTTTCGCTTGTAATGTTAGGTTTTGACCATAAAGATTGTTGATGAAATAAGCCGATCCTATACCCACAACTGATGATACTATTGCTATGAATACTGAAATAAATAGCGTATAGAGGATATAGATAGCAGCAATATCACCCCTTTTGGCTCCTAGGGCCCTAAAGATTGCAGTTTCATGACGACTGTCGACGATTACCCTACCAACCATAGTTGTCATAATTAATACTGCAAATGCTATGATAGCGATTGCGCCGATATTAATAACGCTAGAGATTTTTTTCTGTAAATCTTGCAATGCAATACTATTGTTGCCACTAGCCGTTAACTGAAATAGGCGACCAGGGCTCGTACAGGTGCCGTCTACTCTTGTAGTGCAAGACTTTTCGTCTATAAATGCCCTTGCGTCTTCGGCGTTATAGAATTCAACATAGTAGTTTGGTCTTGATACGCTAAGAGGACTCTCGTCTTTGGGTAGAAGCACAGACTTAATTATCGAAACGTTTTGCGATTGATTTAATAAATCCGAAGGAATGACGCTCATCCCATTTGTCAGTGATGAACCAACTACGCTAGATAATAGATTGCCGAAAGTTGTATTGTCATTATTTTCCGTGTTTGGCGAAAGCCCAACTATTTGAAAAACTATTTTTAGTTGTATTGGAACGACGACTTGTCCAAATTCAGAGTCAAATCGATCTTGTGCTATTTGTAGCTTCTTTTCCGAGTCCGTACGAGTATCACTTATGATGTTAGCCTTGTCGCATGAATCTGCCGTCGGTAACCCATATATAAGTTTAGGCTTTTGATAATCCTTGTTGCTAATGTTTTTGGCAATTTCGGCAGCTTGGGCAATTGCCTGATCAATTTGAATTTGGGATGCGCTGTTTCGATAACAAGTAGTTGTAGTTAAGCTACCGTCTGACGTTTGCCTGTATAGTTGTTGAATACGATCATAGCGCTCTTTGGCGCTAGCACTTGATGATAATTGCGACAATCCTAACATATTCTCAGCAGTCGAATAGGATACGATCAATGGGATATTCCCATCCAAGACTTTAACATTATTGAATAGATAGGGCTTGGTTAGTTCTGAATCGACGATATTTAGTGACGAATTATGAAGGAAGCTTATGCTGACGCGTTGATCGTCCGTTGGCGAAAAATTTTCTTTACCATCTTGCATTATTGCGATATCTCCACCGCTAATGTTGGGAATAGTCGAAGAATAAACCCCGATTGGGTTATATGGTTTGGCTGCTTGGTTCAAATCGTTAAGACTTGGTCCAGGGTGTTTATCTAGATATTCCAAGAGGGCTTGTGACGCCGCGTTACTTCTAATATTAAGATGCGTGCTGTCGCCCTGGCCAGGGATCGTTTGTGTGGTGGTTGCTGGCATTTCGCTTGCTTCATTATATACAACGCCCAGTTTTTTTGCTTCAGTTTTTTTTGCGGCGATAATTTCTTTTTCTTTTTGTTGCGCGAGTGATATAACTTCGCTATTACTAAAAACTCCACCACTGAGTGGCGAATCTGACTGTGCTAAAACAAGGTATCTATTATTTAAACCTTCGTTGTTAAATTTTGCGATACTGTTCGTAGTACTCTCAGAAATAATTGTTGCTGTTATAAGTGCGGAAAACAGTAAACTAGATATAATAATAGTAACTAATGTCCTAACGCGATGTGTATGAAGTTTTGTACTTGCTATGGTTAAGGCATCGCCGAGATGGATCATATAGCTAGCCCGTCTTTTAATGTGATGATACGATCAGCATGCGAGGATATTTCTAGGTCATGTGTTGCAATTATTATTGTAGTTCCGAACTTGCATCTAATCTGTTCAAATAAGTCAATAATTGCTTTGCTATTAACACTATCAAGGTTGCCTGTCGGTTCGTCCGCTAGAAGTATTTTAGGTTGATTTAGCAGTGCGCGAATAATAGCGGCTCTCTGAATCTGTCCCCCAGATAGCTCAGAGGGAAAATGTTCTAAGCGATCCGACAAACCTACGATTTCAGCTAATTGAATTACGCGTTCTTTGCGAGACTTGTGGTTTAGCCCTGCAAACATTCCTGGTATTTCTATGTTTCTGTTAAGACGGATAAAAGGCTGTAGATAAAAAAATTGAAAGATAAAACCAATCATTTTGCCTCGGAAAATCGATAGATTTCGATCGCTGAGTCTATTTATATCAACGGCGTCGATAATAATTGTTCCGCTGTTGGGTTTATCTAGTCCGCCAATTAATTGTAACAGAGTGCTTTTGCCGCTACCACTTGCTCCATTTACTGCGATAATTTCACCGGGAAATATATTCAAAGATAAGTTATTTAGTGCTAGAATGCTTTGTTTTTTGACCTTGTAAATTTTTGTGATGTTGTTAATAGTTATTATTGGATCACTTTTAACCCAATTCTCTACAGGGCGAAGTACTGGTGATGTATAGTATTCTTTTTTAGCGTGAATTATTGTTTCATCCATGCCCTTAGCCTTTGCGTTTAGGTTTATTATTACATATTAGCCCTAAATATGCTCAATGGAGTATATTTAGGGCTTTCAGATACTAACTATTGATACAATTGTAGTCGTTTGAACCTGCGCAAGTAATAGTTAGTCCAGAGTCCGACCTAGTCGCATAGAATGTCTGGGCCCAATTTTGAGTTGTACCGCCGCATCCTATAGCTAGAGTATAGGAAGTTGTGCTTTGGGAGAGATTGTATGACCAATATGCATCGCCGTAACTATTTGTAGCATACCAGCTTGCCCAACCATCAGTACCGTTTAAAGCATTTACCCAAACTCCTGTGATGTTATTATATGTGCTATAAGAGCATACCAGGTTCCCATTTATTGATCCACTTAGAGCAAACGCAGGTGAGAATAATAAGACAGTTCCAATGATTGACGCCCCAAGACCTTTAAAAATAGTTGATATTTTTAATTTAATATTCATTGCATGCTCCTCATTAAATATTACTAATTTTAGTATAAGCGTTATTGCATAATATGCAATAAAAATTATCCGTATGCTATACGGGGTTAGATTAGAAAGATTATTTCATAGAGGATATAAATATGCTTAACCGAACCAACAAAAAAGACCCCAATGACAGAGGTCGTTTTTCAGTTAAAGCTCAAATTGAGCTACTTTGTCCATTATGGCAGGGGCACACGGAATCGAACCATGATCCTAGGTTTTGGAGACCCATGTACTAGCCGTTGTACTATGCCCCTACGCTTGATTGATTATGACAGAATTATTCAGTGCTTTCAAGTTGAACTTTAAAATTGCGGCAATGTTTTGATATATAAATATATTGAATAGTTAATAAGATGTCGTTGTGGTAAAAACCTAATCCAAAGAGACATTTACATGCGGCAGTGTTAATATTTAAGTAAAATATATCAAATTTACGATGTAAGAATTACAATCTGACAAAAAACATATCATAAAAGAAAATTCGATAATGTTTAGTGTTGTAAAAGCATTAGCGTAGTTTTATAATTGTCACAAGAACACTTACAAATCGAAAAAAAGGAGCGTTCGCTTAGCTAAATTAGTTAAGCGTCAACAGAGCCGAATGAATATATTGATGCTTGGGTGGGAGCTTCCTCCTCATAATAGCGGTGGCCTTGGGGTTGCTTGTTATTATTTGTCAAAAGCGCTGGCTCTTAAGGGTGCTACTATTGATTTTGTAATTCCTTACAAAGCTGAACATCCAGGAATTGATTGGATGAATATTCATAGTGCAACTGAGTTAACTCCATTGCAGCGCTATGGACTTGGTGCATATGATAGTAAAAAGGTATTAGATACTCCCCTATCAAAAGCCGATGCTAAAGATTTGAAAGATATGCGTGGCGTTCAGAAACGTTATACAAAGTATGTCGAAAAATTAGTTAAGGTATTAGAACCTGATGTAATCCACGCTCACGATTGGTTGACAATGGAAGCCGGTATGCGCGCCAAAGAAATTGCTAATATTCCATTAGTCGTTCACGTTCATGCGACAGAGTTTGATCGCTGCGGTAGCGATAGTGGTAATCCTTTAGTGCACGAAATTGAATACCAAGGTTTAATGATGGCTGATCGTATTATTGCAGTTAGTAATATTACTAAAAACATTATTATTCAAAAGTATGGTATCCCAGCTGACAAAATCGAAGTCGTCCATAATGCCATTGATGCCGACAGTCTAAATGACGGCTATGTCTATGACGGTCGCACTTATCGATATCTAGAAGGCTTAAAGGCTGAAGGTTATACTATCGTTTCGACGATTACTCGATTTACAGTTCAAAAAGGCCTAACATTCCTTGTTAAGGCCGCTGCCAAAGCTTGCGGTAAATATGATAAACTTGCCTTTTTATTTGCAGGTGATGGCGAGCAGCGTGATGAATTGATTGATTTGGCTGCGAATTTAGGGATTTCGGACAAAGTATTCTTTACGGGATTTGTTCGCGGTAAACAATGGCGCGATGCCTATAGTGTCAGTGATATCTTTGTTATGAGTTCAGTTAGTGAACCATTCGGCCTCACAGCTCTTGAGGCAGCGCATCATGGCAATGCACTTATTATTACCAATCAATCTGGAGTTAGTGAAGTTCTAAGTAGTATTATGCGTTATGATTTCTGGGATGAAGATAAACTTGCCAATCAGATCGTATCAATTGCTTCGTCTGAATCACTAAAGCATTCATTACAAGAAGACGTTAAACGCGAATATACCAGAATTTCCTGGAATGACGCTGCCGATAAATGTCAAAAAATTTATGGAACTGCCAAAGGAATCGAATCATGAGTAAAAGAGGAATAGTATTATACCTTCACGCCCACCAACCGTTTCGAGTCCGAAAATATAGCGTGTTCGACACGGCCTATAACCACGATTATTTTGACGAGCCAGAAAGTGATACTGAACGTAATAACAAAACAGTTTTTGATAAAGTTGCCGAAAAATCCTATCGTCCGATGACGGCGTTATTAGAGCGTTTACTAGCTAAACACCCTGATTTTAGGGTATCGCTAAGTATTACTGGTGTCTTTTTGGAACAAGCCGAACTATGGGCGCCAGATGTAATTGAATGTTTTAGACGATTAGTTAATACCGGTCGTGTTGAGATTGTGGCCGAGACTTTTTACCACTCACTCGCCTTTTTCTATAGTATTTCGGAATTTGAGCAGCAAGTTGAAGCGCATCGCAAGAAGATTCGTGAAGTATTTGGCGTTGAAACTAAAGTCTTACGTAATACTGAGCTGTCATATAACGACGAATTAGCAAAATGGGCAGACGAAAAAGGCTTCAAAGGCATCTTGGCTGAAGGCTGGGATCCAATCTTGCAATGGCGCAGTCCAAACTTTATCTATAAACCAACTGGCACGAAGAATATCTCATTATTACTTAAAAACTATCGTTTAAGTGATGACGTAGCTTTCCGTTTTGGCGACCGCGCTTGGGCGCAGTGGCCTTTGTCGGCTGATTCGTATAATAACTGGGTTAATGATGCGATTACTGATAAGCAAGTTATTAATCTATTTATGGATTTTGAAACCTTTGGCGAACACCAATGGAAAGATACTGGCATTTTTGAATTTTACGAAGCTTTTGTTAGTAAATGGCTAGATAATCCGGTTAATACATTCTATACAGTATCCGAGGCTGTTGATGCATTCGAACCGGTTGGCGAGATTAGTATGCCAAACACCGTGACTTGGGCTGATACAGAACGCGACCTTACGGCCTGGACTGGCAATAGTATGCAACGCGAAGCTTTGAGGTGTATATATGCGATGCAGGATGACGTTATGAAGTCTGGCGATCTTGATTTGATAAGCGACTGGCGTAAGATGCAAACTTCTGACCACGTTTACTATATGTGTACTAAATATTTTAATGATGGTGATGTGCACGCATACTTCAGCCCTTATAAATCACCATACGACGCGTTCTTGTATTACATGAATGCGATGCGTGATTTACGTTGGCGCCTTTATGCTGAACATAACATGGGAGGCTTACGTGGCTAGACCGATTGTACTTAGCAATGGCGAGCTACATGTTGGTTTAAACGCCTATGGGACTGTTCATGATTTTTACTTCCCTTATGTCGGTTTCGAGAACCACTCGGCCGGTAGCAATTTACGCCATAAAGTTGGCGTTTGGGTTGATGGACAGCTAAGTTGGATTGATAATCCAGCAAATGCCCCTGGTGAATGGACGTTTTCTTTCCGCTATCCTATCGACGCCCTAATCGGTCATACAATTGCCAAAAACGCTAGACTTGGGGTTATTTTAGAGTTTGATGACTGTGTTGACGCTAACATTAGCGTATTTATTCGAAATATTCATATCGTTAACCTTTGCGACCAACCGCGCCAAATTAGATTATTTATGCATCAGGCCTTCGTAATTGGCGACTCACGCAGTAATACCGATACGGCGCAGTATTTACCTGATAATAATGCGATTTTACATTATCGTGGTCGTCGAGCATTTGTTATCTCTGGCCTATATAACGGAAAGCCCTTTGATCAACATTCGATTGGGCTATTCGGCATCGAAGGCAAAGAGGGTACATTTCGCGATGCCGATGACGGTAAATTAGACTGCAATAATGTCGAACATGGTCGTGTTGACTCGACTATCCGTTTTAAGGTCAATGTCGAGGCGAATAGTTCTCAGCGCGTTCATTACTGGATTGCTGCTGGAAAATCGAATCGCGAAGCTTTATATGTCCATAAGCAAGTTCAAGAAAATGGCGCATTGGAACACCTACGCCGAACAGCCGACTGGTGGCGCGAATGGCTAGAGCCGGCATATTCAGTTCTTGATAAAGTAGCCCCTGAACACCAGGCGATGTTTATCAAAAGCGCTATGATCATTAAGTCGCAAATCGATAAACACGGTGCGATTATCGCTAGTACTGATACTTCGATGTTAAATTATTCGCGTGATGCCTATGCCTATTGCTGGCCTAGGGACGGCGCATTTACCTTATGGCCTCTTATCCGCATGGGTTATAAAGACGAAGTCCTGAAGTTCTTCCAGTTTATAAAGCGCGGTATGCATCCTGATGGTTATATGATGCATAAATATCGGGCTGACGGTGCACTTGGTAGCAGCTGGCATTCGTATGTTCATGATGATATCGTCACGCCACCAATCCAAGAGGATGAAACGGCTTTGCCACTGTTCATGTTTGCTCAATACTATCAAAAGCATCCCGACACCGGTGTATTAAAAGAATTCTATAAAGATATGATTATGCCAATGGCTGACTTTTTGACTGAGTTTGTCGATAGATCATCCGGACTACCTAAACCTAGCTATGATTTATGGGAACAGACATTTTTAACTACGACCTACACGACCGCTGTGACCTTTGCGGCACTAAATGCCGCTTCGGATTTAGCAACGGCTGCTCATGATCAAAATAATGCCGTGAAGTGGCGACTAGCTGCAAGTGATATTCAAACTGCGGCCCACAAGCATTTATATAATGACAAGACAAAGATGTTTTATAACGGCGTGTTAAATAAATCTGGTCAAATGTATAAATTTGAGACAGTTGACTGTTCGAGCTTGTTTGGAGCCTATACTTTTGGCTTATTTGCTACTGATAGTGATGAGATTAAGACTTCAATCGAAACAATTAAAAACATGTTTGGTATGAATAATGGCGCAATTGGCTTGCCTAGATACGAAAACGACGATTATCGCCGTGTGAATAAGTCGGTTTCTGGAAATTTCTGGTTTATTTCGTCGTTATGGATGGCTCAGTATTGTATTGATAGCGGTGATTTAGATAAAGCCAACGAGATTTTAAATTGGGTCAAAGCCAGAGCTTTGAGCACTGGTATTATGTCGGAACAAATCGATCCTATCACTGATGAAATCGTATCGCCTGCCCCACTTACTTGGACGCATGCTGAATATTTGTCGACGCTTTTGAATTTGGTAAATAAGACTTCGAAATAAGATGAATAATAATTTTTTTGTTAAACTAAAGCGCTCTTCGCATAGCTTTATTCATAATATAGCTGCTTCAAAAATACATCGTAGTTTAATTAAGAAATTTGCGATAAAGCTTGGGATGATATATTTCGGGCCAGTTGATCAAAACATCGATGAACACCGATTCCTACGTGGTTTTACGGTTTCGCCTACGCATAAAGACAACCATTATTCGGTTGGATCGGTCGAAGATTACGACGTGGCTATTGTTGATAGAAACGACGTGATTATAAAGCCAGATGGCGATACATATGTCCGCGGTTGGTTGATTATGTCATTTGACTTGCATACTGAGCGTGACGTGCCTCATATGTTTATTAACGCGAATAATGATAATAATTCCGCATATGACTTATTATTTTCAACAAATCCGTCACTTCTCGAAATCAGTTTAGGCACTTTCGAACAATATGATCCTGAATTTACGCGTCGCTTCAAGATATATAGCGCCCCAACGGATTCGATTGAAGTTGAGAAGTTACTTCCAGCGGCATCGGCAAGGGTTTTAGGCGTTCATCTTTGGCCATACTCAGTTGAGGTTTGCGACAATGTATTATACGTCTATTCTAGTGATAAAAACGTGACGGCAAACACCTTAAAAACAATGTTATTGTGTGGAATTTGGTTGGCAAAAAATATAGACTCGCTTATCGAGTCTATATAGTTGATCTAAGTAATCTTTAGCCTTTGCGTTCTTTGACTTCGTTTCGGCCAAGGTTTTTCTTGGTTTCAACATATTCAGCGTGAGTTCGAGCAATCGGATCATACTTTTTGATTGAGATTTTTTCAGTTGTATTCTGAGTATTTTTAGTCGTGTAGTAAGTTCGGTGGCCAGTAAGCTTGCTAACTAAACCAACTAATTTGCGCTTTGTATTCTTCTTTGCCATAAAATTCCTTATATTTTGTATAGACTATTAGATGAGATTATAGCAAATATTTACCCTTAGGGCAAGCTGCTTATCTATAATTGTTGAATTCAACCGGAAAGTCAAAATCCTCAGCTTTAATTAACTGCATTGCGACCTGTAGGTCGTCCTTGCTACTGCTCACTACCCGTACTGCTTCACCCTGGATTTGAGCTTTAACTTTGGGTAGTTTTTCGCGCAGAAGTTTAGTGATGGTCTTTGCTTTATCTTGATCGAGGCCAGCAACAAATGGAACTTCTTGGGTTGCCTTGAGGTTGCTAACTATAATCTTTTTAGACAAATCAAGGGTTTTACTACTTTGATTGCGTGATGCTAGTTTTTTACGAATAGTATCGATAATACTCTCAATTTGCCAATCATTTGCGCCGGTGATTTTAAAACCAGCCTTATTCTCCATCCAGTCAATTTCAGCTGGTGTGCCTTTAAAGTCGTAACGACTTGCGATTTCTTTTTCAACCAAAGCGAAAACGTTATTCATTTCAGCTTTGTTATATTCGGATACGGTGTCAAAACTAAATGTTGCCATGACATTATTATATCAGTTCGTTGAAAAGATAACACCGTATATGGTAAAATCAACTGAGTGCCGCGATAGCTCAGTTGGTAGAGCGCATCCATGGTAAGGATGAGGTCCTGGGTTCGAATCCCAGCCGTGGCTCCATTTTTTATTTGCGTAACTCAATCTTTTTTTGTAATCATAAATTAATAAATAAATAGCATATGTTAATATCGCGGATGCTATTACAAACGCTAAAATATTTCCATTTAATTCGTTTTGATTTAGGTTGTGTGTGAATATGTTTATTAGAATTAACACATCTCCGATTGCAAACGGTAACCCAATTATATAGATAACTATGATTAGAAGCATGTTATGCCATTCGCCAAAACCTGAAGGTAAATATAGGTTTAACCAATAGCTCTCGCCAGTGCTGCGTTCAACTATTTCCGAAGACACACCAAGTATTCTTTTGATTTTAGTGGCTTTTTCTAGAACTTCATATGACTTTCCTATTATTAATTCTGTTTTCTCGTTCGTGTAATATAAATATACTTTTTGGCGGTCTTCTCCATCTATGAAACTATAGAGATATTTATCTCCGATTATTTCTTTTTTATCAGATTCGGATGTCGTAAAGTCATAAAACTCTTCAAGTTTTAGGATTCGTTTTTTTGGCGGTAGTATAGAATAAATTCCAACAGCTACCCAAATAATTATAAAAAATAATGCAAATACGATTTGAACGATATCCTTTAAAAGAATTTTTAATAGACTATCCGAAGTCCCATCAAATTTCCCAAACGATTGGTATAAAATAAAAATCGAAATAGTGGTCGTAATAAAAATAATTAATATCTTAACCAGTACGTCGGTTAGTGCCCTCTTTTGCATAGTAATAATATTATATATGTTCTAAATAAAATTTAATACAATCACCTACAGTAAAAGCTCATAAATACTTGAATCTTTTTCCTTAATCGGATAAGATAGTCGAGTACGTTTAAAAAATAACATGCCGACTTAGCTCAGTGGTAGAGCAGCTGTTTTGTAAACAGCAGGTCTTCGGTTCAAGCCCGAAAGTCGGCTCCATATGAAATTACAAAGACTCTTGGAAATTTTCAAGAGTCTTTTATTTTAAGATACTACGATACACAAAAGGCTTCCAATAAGGATAGAACTTTGGTAAAGTAGTTAAGTGTTGCCGACGTATGCTGAGATCGTGTAGTGGCAATCACAGGAGACTGTAAATCTCCCGCCTTTCGGCTCCGAAGGTTCGAGTCCTTCTCTCAGCACCAAATTAAAATACCACACCGTAAGGCAGTGGTATTTTAATTTGGACCTGACGGTAAGGCTCGAAACCTTCGACCGAGGCTCCGGAGGTGAGAACTGACAGTCGTCAGTTCGCAAGGCCGGAAGCCGGATGACGAACGTCACCGACTGAGGCGGGGTCGCGAAAAATTTGGGACAAATTTTATCGTGACAGAGTCGCAAGGCTAAAGATACCTAAGCGGTGTGGTCGCGAAAATTTACGAGGTAATTTTATCGTGACAGAGTCGCAAGGCTTAACTTGAGGCGGGGTCGCGAAAAATTCTGGAAGAATTTTATCGTGACAGAGTCCGCAATAGTACATCCGATGTCCTACTCTCAGCACCAAAAATAGTCATCCCGCCTATGCCTAGTTGACAAATACACTAAAATGTGCTAGTATCAAAACAATGACTGTCTCTTGTCGGGTTTTAGTCAGGTTTTTTGTCCGACAAGTACGTTAATTATAGAATGGAGTGGATAATATGTCTGGTAGCGCATCGTTAGTCGATGCATCGGTCGTCTGGGAGGAAACTGTTGAGTCTATCGTAAAAAAAGAAGGACTTGAGATTTTTTCGCCAAAAGACGTAAGACTTATTAGCGGTCTAATCCCTGGTGCTATATGTATCCGGCGTAGGCCGCCTAGCATAACCGATGCTCCCGTAAAGGGCTTTCTGCTTTCTATGGCGGTGTCAAAATCTGAAGTATTATGTCAGATCTGGTACGTTGATGAATCGGTAGAACAAAAAGCCCCAGCAATCAACTTTGGTGTTTTCGGTATTGATAATATCGATATCGTCAGATCGATCTCTGATAAGATTGCAGATGCACTACGGATTGAGGCTCATGCCTCTATAATCGACTGCAGACCTCGATATGCGCGCAATTAACGTAAAACCCCCGATAATCTCGGGGGTTTCTCTTATCTACATTATAACGCGACGCGGTTGCTGGACTCGACGTGGGTGGCCTTGGGGTATTATCATCTTGGCGGCTTTTTCGCGTAATCTAATCGATAAATCTGGCAACCCTACCCTTTCGTAGGCATCAGCTAGAATATTCAAGGTTTGCGGAATTGGGTCAAGTTCAACGGCTTTTTCAAGCGACTCGATCATTTTTTTATCGTTATGAAGCTTTTCTTGAACTTTTGCGTAAGCAATGTGGCGTGAAGCTAGATTGTTGTCGATATTTAAGGCCTGCTCAAAAGCTAGCGATGCCTTGTCGTAATTACCGGTTTCAAAATAGATTAAACCGACGTTATGAAGGCTGCTGGCGCTTGGTTCAAGCGATTGTGCGATCTCGAAGCATTCAATGGCATCTTTGTAGGACTTTTGCTTAGCATAAAGGATGCCAAGGCGGTTGTAGGCGCTGGCGTTGCGCTCATCGACGCGTAGGATGGTTAATAATGCCTTCTCGGCACGAAGATATTTATTAGTAACAATCGATTCTTGGGCGATTGTCCAAAGTTGGCTTAACTTGTCTGATAATTTGGCTGGCAAATCCGAAGCAATCTCTTCGGCGGTTTGAGATTTGAACATAATCCAAATTCCCAGCAAAACTATTAATAATAGACCTAACATATTTTCTATATTATACCACGATTATAGAATCATTCTGGCTAAACAGAGACGAATATTACCATTTGCTTCGATTTGACCGTAGGCATCAAGGATGACGTCAATTTTTGCGATTGTCTCAGGTTTTGGATTATCGATAATACTGCGTTTTAGTATTTTTGCCATAGATAGTAATAAAATTAATGAATCAGAACGGTTATCTTTGTACTTTTGGGCAATAAGAAGCTTTTTGTAATTCGATCCAACAATTAATTCTCTGGCATCGCGAATCAATTCACTACGATTTGTAAAATATTTTCCATCAGCAATTAATCTGGATAGTTCGGCTGGTAAGCCTTCAGCCATGAACATTAATTGTGAACGCTTAACTTTGTCAGTTACGTTAAGTTTATCTATAAATTCCTCAGATTGACTAGCTGTAATGGGTAAAATTTCTAGTTTTTCAGTTCGCGACAAGATCGTTGGTAATAATTTTTCGACTGAATGTGAAACTAAAAAGAAATATATGCCAATACCGGGTTCTTCAAGTAACTTTAGAAAGGCGTTTTGAGCCTGTGTTGTCATTCGTTCGGCGTAATCAATAATGATTATTCGCTCCCCTGCTGTTTTGGTTCGAGTCTCATTATAAAGACGGCGCATGATTTCGACGCTGATAGTGCCTTTATCGAGGTCGATTTTTTCATCTTTTTCAGGTAAAACTACGGTCATGGTGGCTTTTCGTAAGCTCGCCAAGTACTTACTGATTGTCCCAAGCCCAACGCCAAAATTACCGGAAATTAGTAAAGATTGCGGCATGTTTTTAGCTACAGCGAGTAATGTTTTTTCGCTAATTGGGTTGATGATAGGTTGAATCATAGTGCTATGTTTGGAAAATATTGCTTAAATTCGTCAGGAATTGGTGCTGTAAAAGTTTGACGATTGCCACTTGGAATAGTGATTTCTAGGCTATAAGCATGCAAGAATAATCTGTCGCCTGCCTTGCCGTAGACTTTATCGCCAAGGATTGGCGTGTCGATGTACTTCATGTGGACGCGCAATTGGTGAGTTCGGCCAGTTTGTGGCTGTAGTTTAACTAATGAGTATTTATCGGTAGATTCTAGAACTTCGTATTTAGTCGTTGCGACTTTACCATTGCCATCAACTTGAAAAGTGCTAGGTTTTACGGGGTTACGATTAATCGGTAAGTCAATTAGGGCTTTATTTAATTTAGGAATACCACAAACAATTGCTAAGTAAGTCTTTTTAGTTTTGCGATCGGCAAACTGTTTCTGTAGCAACGTTGCTGTTTCGGAATTGCGGGCGCCAATCATAATACCACTAGTGTCGCGGTCAAGACGGTGGACGATACCTGGGCGGTTAGTGCCAGAGTTGTATTCACAATAACGTTTAAAGAACTCGGCAACCGTAAATTCGTCGTTCATGGCGCCTTTGGAGTGCGATAATACGCCAATAGGTTTGTTTATTACGATAACATTGTCGTCGATATAGACAATTGGCAATTCGTCTTTGCTGTAATCAGTTGCGACTGGAATATTGATAGCAATTGCGTCATTTTCGGTAACTTCTTGCTTTGGTGAATCAATAACTTTACCATTAAGTGATATGTAGCCGGCTTTAATGTATTTTTGCCAAGTACTTCGTGAAGTATCTGGGTAGCGTTCAGCTAGTTCGGTGTCGAGGCGTTTTTTGTCAGAAATAACAACAAACAAATAACATTCTTTGCCCTTGAATGGTAAGGCATAAGTTAAATCTTCATCCTTAGGATTTTCAATTAGCTCGCCAGTAAT
>Ga0302293_10000839_pt1 | contig 15826 bp, 12 predicted proteins | sample III_Fen_N2_2_FD_198758 | JGI IMG/M metagenome (GOLD analysis project Ga0302293, IMG submission 198758) | Peat permafrost microbial communities from Stordalen Mire near Abisko, Sweden - III_Fen_N2_2 | ecosystem: Environmental > Terrestrial > Soil > Wetlands > Permafrost | place: Sweden: Abisko...
CTGGTTTTTGATACTCTGGCAAATAGTTGTTTATTATCCATTTGTCCACATGGTTTGGGGAGGTGGTTTGTTAGCTGCCTGGGGCGTTTTAGACTTTGCCGGTGGTATTGTTGTTCACATAACCGCCGGATTTGCCGCTTTAGCTTCAGTCTATTTTGTGGGCGCCCGAAAAGAAAGGAAACATGTACCCAATAACATTCCATTGGTTGCCGTTGGAACTGCTCTGTTGTGGTTTGGCTGGTACGGATTTAACGCCGGAAGCGAGTTGGCTGTTAACGACGTCACAGTAGCAGCTTTTCTGAATACCGATGTTTCAGCTTCATTTGCTGCGATTACCTGGTTAGTTATTGAATGGAATACAGGAAAGAAAAAGCCAACCTTTATTGGGTTAATGACCGGAGCTGTTGCTGGCCTGGCTACTATTACTCCTGCTGCCGGATATGTTACCATTCAGTCGGCTGCTATTATAGGTATCATTGCCGGAATTGGTTGTTACCTGGCCGTTAAATTCAAGGAAAAGAAAGATTGGGACGATGCGCTTGATGTATGGGGCATTCATGGCATGGGTGGCCTTATTGGCACCCTCCTTCTTGGATTCTTTGCAACTAAAACTATCAATGCCAATGGTGTTGACGGTCTTTTCTACGGCGGAGGTATTTCTTTTTTCCTGAAGCAATTAAGCGCCGTTCTCATAACCGTAGTTTATGGGTTCTTTGCTACTCTTTTCTTACTTAAAGGTATAAACTGGCTCATCCCGGTTAAAGCATCTCCAAAAGAAGAGAAGGAAGGGCTGGATATCAGTTATCACGGAGAAACGGCAAGAGATATTGCCTAACATCAGAAAAAAACAAAAAGTCATCAGTCATTCGAAAAGTCACTTTTAAACTTTTCCCCTATGACTGATGACTTTTTCATGTTCGTTAAGAGTCGTTCGGAAATTGTTTAGTAAACATTTTCCCAATGACTGGTTACATTTCTTTTACGCTTCAAGCATCGCCTGATATTGTTCGGCGCTCAATAAACCATCGAGTTCCGAAGGATTATTAATCTTGATTTTAATTAACCAGCCTGCATCGTAAGGGTCTTTGTTTACGAGTTCCGGAGAATCTTCGAGGGCAGGGTTTACTTCCTGGACTTCGCCCCCGGCAGGCATAAACAAGTCGGAAACCGTCTTTACTGCTTCGATGGTTCCGAACGTTTCGCCCTGTTTGAGCGTTTCGCCAACGGTTTCGATTTCAACAAAAACAATATCGCCCAGTTCACCCTGAGCGAAAGCGGTAATTCCAACGGTAGCTTCATCACCTTCAACACGAATCCATTCGTGTTCGGTGGTGTACTTTAAATTTTGCGGCAGCGTCATAGTATCTATTTTATTCGGTTTATCCTGAATCAAAAGTAATACAATTTTTTTATTCAAACCTTTATCAATTGTTGGGGTTACAGATATTCGCCGAAGTTTTATTATTTTGCAGGATTAAACTGTATAATCATGTTTCAGGCTCAACTTTCGGATATATCAATGCTTCAGGAAATAGCAAAAATGTTGCTGAAAACATTTCCTGAAGATCACATTTTTGCTTTTTACGGCACCATGGGAGCCGGAAAAACAACCTTCATCAAGGCGCTTTGTCACGAATTGGGGTCACAGGATTATGTAACGAGCCCTACTTTTGCGCTGATCAATGAATACACCACCGTCCAGGGACAAATCATTTATCATTTTGATTTTTACCGGATAAAAAAGCTGGAAGAAGCCTTCGATCTGGGTTACGAAGACTATATTTACAGTGGAAATTACTGTTTTATTGAATGGCCTGAACTGATTGAATCGTTATTACCTGAAGGTATTGTTGAGGTCAGAATAACGGAAGAACCTGGTGGTAGCGGGACCAGGCTGATTGAAGCAAGAAAAATGTAGTGTTTTTGGATGGTTGTCCGTATAACCATTTTTACAAACCCAATCTCTTATACATGACTGAAAAGGACAGATTAACCGAACATTCCACTGCTGGCTCAACGTACATGTTGCCCAAGGAAGAAATGCTTGAGGTAAGGCGAAAAGGCAAAAAAATCAGGATTGGTATTCCTTCTGATCAGGAAAAAGTGGAGTATCGGGTTCCGCTAACGCCGCAAGCAGTTGAGTTGCTGGTTTCGTACGGACACGAAATACTAATTGAAAAAGATGCAGGGAAGTCCGCCAGCTATTCTGACAAAGATTACCGTTCGTCCGGGGCGCAGGTTATGGACGATCGTAAGGAAATATTTGAATGCGACATCGTCCTGAGAGTTTCCCCATTCGATGAATCAGAGATCGACATGCTGAAGGGTCATCAGGCGCTGATTTCGAACCTCCAGATCAATGCACATTGCGCCAGTTCGGTCGGAAAGCTGATGCAAAAAAAGATGACCAACATTGCTTATGAATACCTGGAAGATGAAGACGGGAGCAAGCCGGTTGTTCAGCTGATGAGCCAGATTTCGGGAAGCAGCGCAATTATTCTGATCAATGAGTACATGAGTAAATCGCGCAATGGAAAAGGGGTTTTACTGGGAAGTGTAACTGGAATATCTCCTGCTGAACTGGTCATATTGGGTTCGGGTACAGCTGCCGAATTTGCTGCACGTGCCGCCCTTGGGTTAGGCGCTCTGGTGAAGGTTTTTGACGATAACATCAGTTCGCTGCGCCGACTGGAAGAAAAGCTTCCGCAGCCCATCTTCACGTCGGTCTATTATCCAAAGGTTATTCAAAAAGCGCTCAAATCGGCCGATGCTGTGCTTGGTGCGATGCCTGTCGGAATAACGCCTTCGTTCCGGATTTCGGAAGACATGGTAAAAAAGATGAAACCCGGATCGGTAATCATTGATTTGAATGTATGTCAGGGTGGTTGTTTCGAAACCTCGCGCTGTACCGATCTGAACAATCCAACTTATATTGAGCACGGGATCGTCCATTATTGTGTACCAAATCTTCCGGCTATTATGGCTCGTACAGCTTCCATTGCCCTCAGCAACGTACTGATCCCGATCTTGATTGCCATTGGCGAAATTGGTGGAATTGACAACTACATTAAAAGCTCAAAAAGCTTCCGGAAAGGCGTTTATGTTTACAACGGTATTCTAACTAGTTCAGCGCTGGCTGATAAATTTAACTATCCGTATAAAGATCTCGATCTGTTGCTGGCTGTCTATTAATTTCGTGGTTAATCCTCAACCATCAGGAGCATGGATATTCCTTCAACCAGGACTTCAGTTCCTGATATATAGTTGGCACTGGCCGGATTGATGGTGGTTCCCTGAGCGATAATTCGCCATTTGATATGTGGCATTAGCTTAAACGTAATCTCTTCGCGGTTTCCGTTAAAAACGAGCAAGATGGTTCGCCATTCATCGCCATTTGCATGGTTTACCAAAACGTACGATGCCACTCCGGGTTGATATTCCGACGAAAAAATCAGGTGTTCACGAATCTGATTGGCCGAAGTCATCCGGAAAGCAGGATGCGATTTTCGTAGATTGATCAACGATTGGTAGTAGCTAAAAATAGGATAGTATGTACTTTTTCGGGTCCAATCAATCTCATTAATACTGTCGGGCGATTTGTAGGAGTTATGGTCGCCAAATTTGGTCCGGGCCATTTCAGCGCCTCCTTGCATAAAGGGAATTCCCTGCGAGGTAAATACAAGCGCTCCGGCCATTCTGACCATCCTGTCAATTTCATCTTCACTGGCTTCCGGACAGCTTAAAACCAGCTTGTCGTAAAGCGTATAATTGTCGTGACACGATGCATAATTGATGCATTGCCAGGGTTCGGCGGCCCAGGGCGATTTTGAATTTTCGACATAGCCGTAAACAATCTGAGGATGGAAACAGGCGCCGGTAATTCCAAATTTGATGTTTTCCTCCTGAATAGTCTGTCCACTCACAAATCCTTTGCTTTGTTTGTTGAAACTGTTGCCTTTGATGCCGTCGCGGAAATCGTCGTTGAAAACTGCAATCCGGTCGAGCTTCGTAACATTTTTTTTGATGGCCCGCAGCGATTCATCCACCGGACTTACATCAGCCGCCCAACCTTCGCCATATAAAAGGATTGATGGCGAAATCGCATCCATTTCAGCCCGGATCAGGTTCATGGTTTCCAGATCGTAAATGCCCATCAGGTCGAAACGGAAACCATCGAGATGAAACTCGGTTGCCCAATAGTACAATGAATCGATGATGTATTTCCGAACCATGCTTCGTTCGGTGGCCATTTCGTTGCCACATCCACTCGCATTCGAAAAAGCGCCGCTTGGTTTTTGCCGATAGTAATATCCCGGAACTGTCTGATTGAAATACGACCGGCGGGTATAGAAAGTATGGTTATAAACCACATCCAGAATGACGCCAATTCCGGCATGGTGAAGTGCCTGAACCAACATTTTCAATTCAAGAATCCGTGAACTGTCATTCGGGTCGGTCGAATAACTGCCTTCGGGAGCATTGAAATTTTGCGGATCGTAACCCCAATTGTACGACTTATCGGGAGCCTGCTCGTCAACGGTCAGGAAATCGGAAACCGGGAGCAGATGCACGTGGGTAATACCAAGCTCTTTCAGATGATCGATCCCTGTTTTCAACCCTTGTGGCGATTGTGTTCCCGACTCGGTAAAAGCAAGGTATTTCCCTTTATTGGTCATTCCTGAAGAGGATGAAATCGAGAAATCGCGAACATGCAATTCGTAAATAATTGCATCGGTTGCGCGTTCACAATTGATGCGCCGATCGTCGTTCCATCCTTCCGGATTGGTTTCTTCCGGATCAAAAATCAACCCGAAACGTCCGTTGACCCCAACGGCGCGGGCTTCCACTCCGGGAGTTTCGTATAACCAGGCTCCATCGTTGACCTTGATGCTGTAAAAATATCCGTTTAAATTGCCCTGAAGAAGAATGATCCAGGTTCCATTTTCGTCCTGTTCAAACTGATCGATCCGAATGGGCGAGCCTCCAATTGCCTGACGATAAATACGCAATTCGACCTGAACCGCAGTAGGGGCCCAGATTCGTATTTGGGTTTGTTCTTTCGACCAGGATACGCCCAAATCGTCGCCTCCATAAAAGGGAAACGAGTTAAAATCAGCGCTATTAAATTTCCAATCTCTCATCCGGGCATGGTTTTATTACTTTTTTTCCTCTTTCCTTTTCTCTTTCCTAACCAGCTTCTCTGGATCAGTCTCGCTGCCCGATCCTAAAATGAACGGATCGAATAGAAACAAGTTAAAACACCCGCACTTCCTATCGCTTCAGTATCGATTGGTAAAAATAGAAAAAGTCCTACGATAAACGCAGGACTTTTTCTATTTCAGGGGTTCTAAAGATTTGGACAAGGATTCGGTCACTATTAAAGATGACCCCGTTTTTTAGTAAAAAGGATAAGCACGCAAAGTGGTTATAAAGATGTTTAGCATCTGGTATTCTACCTCACCAACACTTTCCCAGTTTGCACTTTGCCTTTGTCGGATACAAAGCGATAAAGATAAACGCCGACTGAAGGCAGGCAGAATTGGGCATCCGATTGATTGACAGCTTGCCCTAAAATTTGTTTGCCATTGAGATCAAAAATAAATAGTCTGCCAGTTTTAGCTTCAATAAGTTGGATTTCCAACATCCCTGAGATGTTGGTAGAAACTTGAATTAATTCGGGTTGTAGTAATTGCAATAAGCCAGTACTTAGATAACAATTATTGATTTCCGTGTTGGAATAGATTAAATTTTCACCCGAATAAAAACAAAGCAAAGCTGGAGAGCACCCTTCATCACCAGTGACAAATAACCCCATTGGGTATTCCAACCCAAATTTAAGTGATCCAATTCCTTCAACAAAAACATCAGATTTTGAACGTTCGCTCAATTTACTTTTGTAATAATCAAATACAGTGACATACTGAACGATTCGCCATTTTTGATCCTGAAAAACAAGAGATTTTACTGAATCAACCCGAATATACATCCGCGTATATCTCATTACATCCTGCATGAAATCCATAATCATGGTATCACCCTTCTGCAAATTAAAATCGAACTGCAAAAGCTCTTCGGTTTTATTTGCCAGAAACACCTGACCGGCATCTTCGCGAATATAAGATCTTAGGCTTTCTTTTCTACAAAGCGAATCGACACAACTTACCAGTTTTTTGTAATGCTTTTCGTTCATCAGTGTATCGCCTTCGGTATGAAGAAAAGAGGTTATCCAAAAATTGTAAGGTTTATATGGACCTTCATTAACGCAATGATTACCAATGTTCCATTTAAGCGAAGCATCCAATATAGAAACATTTTGGCCAAATGTTGGGAATATAAGTAACGACAGGAGATATAAAACAGTTATCCTTTTCATGATCGTAGAATTAATTAGTACAAGGTTTACCAAGCATCAATATTTCGCCACCAAGAGCAACCTCAAAATCATTTGAATAAGATGGAATCCAGTTTGCGATCCATTATTCTTTGATGATCACTTCTTCTGCATACCTTCCTGATGCAGAAATCAAGTGCAGAATATAAATTCCGTTTTTGAGTGTTCTTATATCAAGCCGATAAGTATTCATGCCTACATCCAAACATTCGGTTTTTACCAATTCACCTTTAATCGAATATAATTTCAAGGTAAAACCTTCGTCAACACTTTGGGTCGGATGGATAAGCAACTCGCCGGAAACTGGGTTTGGGTAAACTTTAAACTGTGAAACAGCTTTTTCTGGATCAATGCTGTTGATGATTTCGGGACTCAAATAACAGCGATTCGATATTAAAGGCGACTGGTACTTTTTGATTCCAGCTTCATAATAGCATAATAATGCTTCACTATCGCCTATCATGCAATGGCTAGCACCACCGTTCAATATCCCCGCCGTACTTCCAATTCCTTCGATCCACACTTCTGGTGTTTTTATTCCCAGTCCCAGGTATGTCAGGTAGAAAGATTTGCATGGAATTCCATCTATGGCAATGGTACTGATGGAATCAACCAAAAAACCTGATTCCCTGCATGCACAGTACAATTGTAAGGTGTCGCCAACCTTACAACCAAAATTGTACAACAGGCATTCTTCTTTGGCAATTGTTTCCCGATAAAATACTTTTTTATTGCTGTCTTCCCTGATGAACCCTTCGGTAATCCATTTCTTCATCAGTTGATCTTCGCTGCTCAAAACTTTCGTATAGTGAATTCCTTCAACTACTGTATCGCCTGCCATTTTGGTAAAGTAGCTGCTGCAAAAGAATGAAGAACAACCGCTGACCGGACCTTTCATGGTACTCCACAGCTTATCTGCTGAAAGAAAAGATTGGGCATTTACGTGAATGAAACAGAATAAAATGCTACATAGAAAAAGGATATGTTTCATGATGATTCTTATTTTATAAGGATTCCATCTCTTTTCGAAAGATGGAATCCTGTTGTTCTTCAATTATTCTCTATTAAAAACAATTATTGGATTGTTCCACTGTTAAAGGTTAATGTACCACCATTTTCTACCCAAAATGTTGCATTGCCTTCCAGGTTAATGGTTGCTCCATTAATTGTAAGGTTGCCGGTACTTTTTACGATTACGTTACCACATTCAGTAGTTGTGTTCTGCCATGTCTCTGTAGTTGTTATTTTGTGGGCTGGGAAAGTGTAAGGTGAAGAAATTGGAGTGCAATTTCCATAAGCATCCATTGGTCCAAGATTAGGATTTGAATCATCGCCATCTTCTTCATCAGGACAGCACAAAGGACTGATTGGAAATGCTGGTTTTGGTCCAATTCCCCAATTGTAATACCCATCTCCATCTAAATCGACACATCGAATATCATTGCTTGTATAATGGAGGCTGGTAATCGGGGGAACTGCCTTACAAATATCACCAAAATCAAAATCATTGAAGTTTCTAATCATAAGATACATATACCCATGATTGCTGGATGTACCCCAACTATTCTTAAAAATCCAATAAGTTTTACCAATATACATAGAATTGGGCTGTATTACAATGTTATATAACGAACCCAATACAAGATACTTGAGTGTGTCTCCTGCTTTTATTGTCTGATAACCACACAAAACCATTGTATGATGTAAACTATATGTCAAGGAACCAGTTAACGGTGATTGAATAATCATTCGCTTAAGGTCATCTTCATTTGATATGCCACTACCTGTTTCAAAGGCTGTTATTTTAACAAGATCTGTCGGATTGGTCGATTTCCCACACGATGAAGAACAAACTGTTGTTCCTGGAGGGGGATTTGGATATGAGCCTTCATCTACAACCCCGGTATTCACAACATAGTTTAATGCAGAGTTGGTTAATCCACCTACAGAACAATTTCCACTGCTACTGCATGTAGTAATATCATATTCTGATAAATCCATATCTATGTGCCTATTGTAATATAAATTGACAACAGCTTCTACTTCACCGACAGTTGCAAACGCCCAACAATCATTTAGTTGATTTTGATTTTTTACTGAAGTAAGCCAACCATTGCCATCGGGATCGCCATCGTAATATGGTGAGCCAGGATTATTTGCCCCATGACGCTCCCGCCAGTCAAAATGATCGATATAAGATGAAGTTGTAGAAGCGCTTTTAAGTGATGATCTGCTGTTTTGAGAAGCTGTACCATCATCTAATTCAAAAACACCACCGATGTAATACTCTAAACCATTGGAATTATAATTATCCTTGCCAAAGAGTTGCTTCTTCTGTTCATAAGGTAAATTTGAGATATTTGTTTCCCCGGCAGCCCATATTTGACCATTTTTTCTTATATACTTATTTAATTGGTCAATTTTCAGTTTGTTTTTTGTTGCCTTTATTGTTTTCTGATCTTTTTCAAAAGTGGCAGATTCCAGAGCGGATATAGGAGAACCCGCAATAAACGATTTAATGGTTATAACAGCATCAATAATCTGAATTTTTATGTAAGCTGGTTGCAGGTTGTTTAAAAGTTCTGTTTCATCACAGGCATTGATTACCGAAAAAGAATTACCCTCTGCTAGCTGGTAGTAACTTTCGAAAACCAGTTTTTCTGAGTAAGTTTTATCGACCAAAATAATCCTAATCAAACTCTTCTTGCTGTTTAGTTTAATATCAGCATTAAGTTTAAGGCTTCCTATTGGGTTATCAGTTTTAAAAATGGATAATTCAGTATCAATTGTAAAGCTTTTATTTATAGAATATTCCTGTGCATTGGATGGCTTTGAATATAGCAAAACGACCAATATTATTAATAGTTTAGTGAAAATTTTCATTTTATGCTAATTAATTAGTATTTGATAAACTCTTGGCCATATTGATTTTGACCTTGAACAGTAACGTAGTAAATACCAGGAGGGTATTTGGAAATATCCAGTTTATATTCTGTGCCATTAAAATTAATCACGTTTAACTGGCATCCAAGCCCGTCGTAAATGCTAAAAATTCTATGCTTATCATCAGCAAATAGTATCGTGATTTCTTGCCGGGATGGGTTTGGATATATCTTGAATCGCCTTGATTCCACCTGGCTAATATTTGTTGGTAGTGTGTTATAGTAACAACGTTCAAAGTTGCTATTTTTGTAAACTAAAACGTCATTTTCATAGTAACAAAGGAGCGTATAATAAAGTACTAATGGAGCACATGGGAACATAATGCCCTGAGTACTCCCCAAATCTTCGATCAAAGTATCCGTATTGAACATAGTCCTTACCATGTATCGTCTTTTATAAGTACCATTGATTGCTACCGAATCGATGTCTTTAACAAATACCTTGATTGATTGTACCTCTAGCGGTAAGTAAGTATTTACAATGGTAAATGTATCGTTGAGTTGCAAATTATATTTGTACAAGAGACCTTCCTGTTCATCCAGATTTCTAAAATACAAACCCGATAGTGGTTCTTCTCTCACAAAACCTATGAGGTTCCACTTGATTTTAAGACTGTCATAAGATTGGATCACCTTTTTATAGGTCATTGATTCAATGGTGGTATCGCCACTAAACTTAATAAAATTGGTTTCTTTTAAATAATTTGGGTATGAGGGTCTCCAAGATCTCAAGTTACTCCAAAGCTTATTCGAATTAAGAAGGTTTAAGCTTTGGCCAGATAAGCTCCAAACAGAGGTTAATGCAATAATTACCAAAATAAATTTCATTTTCATGGCAAGAGTATTAACAGATTTATCTTGTTATAGTTACTTAGTCAAAATCATTCGTTTCGTATCTACTTCCTTGCCATCAATAACAAGTGCATAGAGGTATATTCCCGGCTCGAAGCTATTGCCGCTAATCGTTACAGATTGTTTCCCTTTGCCGGTTATACTGTATTGTTGCAATTGAGTTCCATTCATATTGTAGATATACAACATTGAAGTAGTTGAACCATCAGGGATAAAACAGCCAATTTTTGTTTCATTACTAAATGGGTTAGGAATGTTTTGATCTAGCTGAGCCTGGGTTTCGGCCAGGTTGTTTGTTCCGGTGGTAATGGTCGTGTTCTTCAGTTTAGAAGTGCCTGCAATTTGGTCGATTTGCTGTTGAAGTTGAACCAGTTGTAATTGTTGTTCTTTTATTACCTGCAACAGAACAGGGATCATCCCCTCGTAATTAACGGCTTTTAGAGTAGTTATCGAATCGGTTTTGACCAGTTCAGGAAAATCTTTTTCTATTTCCTGTGCAATAAACCCGTATTGTTCCCCTTTAGGCAACTGAGGAATCTTTTTAGAGATCAACGTATCGCTACTCAATTTGGAATAAACCTCTTTAAGCTCTTCCTTATTTTTAAACTCATACTTTTTACCATCAATATTCATTATTTTCGACAGCATCAATTTCCCGTCCAATTGGGTTATATTCTTCTTGAGCTTACTGTCGGAACCTTGCCAAATACCGCCGCTTGCAAGGGCGCTACCATTAATAGACAAAATATAACTACCTGTAGTAGTGCCGGCAATATATACATTAGGAGCCGATCCTGTATTTCCGGAAACTACCAAAAATGGAGAATTAGTAGAAGAGCCACTCATTAATGTAGGATAGTAGAAGTAGCTGTTCCCATTAATATATGAGCTTCCACTAAAATAGCTACTTCCGCCAACATTAAGCTTGTAACTGGAATTGGGGGCAGTCCCAATCCCAACGTAACCAGACGAATTAATTTGAATTTGCGCCATCGCGCCAAATGAAAGAACCACAAAACATGTGATTAAAAACAATTCAATTTTTTTCATAGTTTTACAAAGTTTGTGGGCAGGTAAGCGGTAACTTCCTTGCCCGGTTATTAAATAATTATATTTGTTTGGCAACCCGGCAAAATGTCGGGTTGTTTTTTTGAACTTATTTTTGCAGTAGTAATATTATTTATACTAGTATTGAATCGCATGATATGCATATCTTCGAATAACGTGTATAAATGTAATGCATAATTTTATCAAAGTCAATAGCCAATTTCACGGATATTCACGGATTATGTTATAAATTACTGATTTACTGATTTTCTGCGGGCAAAATGTTATGGAACATCAAAATTGGTGTTTTGGATTATTGTTGTCAGGTAAAAATATTTTTCCAACAGATATCCCCACTACCGGATAGGTAAAAGCTTGCAGTCGCTGAGGCGGATTTGCCAGTCGATGGCGAATGGCAATCAGCGTTTTAGTACTGGATTTATAATCAAGCCACGCGGAACAATAACCAAGCTATATCCGGAGGGACAAGGTTAACTGTATTTCACCAAAACCCTGTTCATTCGGCTATGCAATTACCTTGTTTAATGTAGCTGGTGACGGCAATCGACACCTCTTAATTGCGGATCGGTGGTCTGTATGAATGTTTTCACCAGTATAACCTCGACCAGTTTTTTCTCTTCAGAATATTCACGTGACGACCAGTAAAGGTAGAGAATTTAAATATTAATGATGGGAGTTTTCCTGGGATTAAAATTCGTTGCTAAAAAGTGCTGATTGACTGTCAGCCATTTGTTGGCAAATCAACACTAGCCACTGCCAGCTTTTGTGCATAGGCGGAGCGCTTTTTGAATCGTGCCGTTAGGCACCAAATGTGGGTAGAACAGATCAATCAGAAGATGAAATTCCGTCCCATCCGGGACGGAATTATTGCCTATTTCAATTTGCTACCCATATCGAATCCCTAACGGGATTAACCTGATGATAAAACCCACTATTTTCCACCCAATATTGTCTAATCGACGCATGAAATCGACTAATTTGTCTATTCCCTATTTTCCCCAGACCTAAAGGTCTGGGCTATTCATAACCAATAAACCGATAAATCCATTATCAATTAGACATTCATTTGAAATGCAAATATCCGCCCCATAAATGGGACGGATTGAAATGGCAACAAGTAAAAAAAGCCCCGGATCTCTCCGGGACTTCACTAGGTCAGACTAAAATAAATTCAAAATATTTCCGATTAAACTTTTTTTCTCTTTTACCTCTACTTCGGGCTTCTTATTTATTTCGGACAAATGTTTGACGCTGATAAATGCCTGGGCCAAATCCTGAATAATATCCTCAACATGCTCGATACCAACTGACAAGCGAACCAATCCCGGAATTACCCCGGCTGCTAACTGAGCTTCATCAGATAATTGCTGGTGAGTGGTCGAAGCCGGATGAATAATCAGCGTTTTAGCATCGCCAACATTGGCCAAATGACTGATCAGCTTCAGGTTATTGATGAACTCATCGGCAGCTTCTTTACCTCCGTCGATCTGGAACGAAAGTACGCCGCCATAACCAACTTTCAGGTATTTTTTTGCCAATTCATGATAAGAACTGGAAGCCAGACCCGGATAGTTTACATTCTTTACCTGAGGATGGCCACTTAGCCAATCGGCAATAATTTGCGCATTTTGAACGTGGCGTTCAACGCGCAACGACAAGGTTTCGAGCCCTTGCAACAGCAAGAAGGCATTGAACGGGCTCAACGAAGAACCATAATCGCGCAAACCTTCAACGCGGGCGCGAATGATAAAGGCAATATTTCCGAATGGACCGTTAGCTCCGAATACATCCCAGAATACCAGCCCATTATAACCTTCTGAAGGTTCGGTAAACTGCGGAAATTTGCCGTTTGCCCAGTTAAAGTTTCCGGCGTCAACAATTACCCCGCCAATGCTGGTTCCATGTCCGCCGATCCATTTGGTAGCCGATTCGACCACGATATTGGCTCCATGCTCAATAGGGCGGAAAAGATATCCGGCAGTTCCGAAAGTATTATCAACCACCAAAGGAATGTCGTGCTTTTTGGCAATGGCGGCAATGGCATCGAAATCAGGAATATTGAATTCGGGATTTCCAATCGTTTCCAGGTAAATGGCTTTGGTCTTTTCGTCGATCAGCTTTTCAAATTCTTCAGGAGCATCGCCATTCACAAATTTCACCTGAATGCCCAGCCGTTTAAATTGAACTTTAAACTGATTGTAGGTGCCGCCGTAAAGAAATGAGGTAGAGATAAAATTATCGCCATTCTGTAAAATATTGGTCAGCGCAATAAACTGGGCTGCCAGTCCTGAAGAAGTTGCCAAGGCAGCCACCCCGCCTTCGAGAGCGGCAATCCGTTTTTCAAATACATCGGTGGTTGGATTTTGTATCCGGGTGTAAATGTTACCAAACTCTTTCAACCCGAAAAGGTTGGCCGCATGATCGGCATTGTTGAACACATACGATGATGTTTGATAAATAGGAACCGCCCTTGAATTCGTAGTCTTGTCTACTTCCTGTCCTGCATGTAGTTGCAGTGTTTCGAATTTTAATTTTTGTGTTGTCATGAGATTTAATTTTAAAATTATTATTGATAAGTTTTTATTTGCGTAAATGTTGGTACACCAAATTTTTACCCCGAATTGAAACGCATAAATTTCAATTTGTGACAAAAGAATACCGTAAGAAAAAGAAGATTATAAACTGAAGAATGCGTTAGCTGCACATTCGCATTCGAAAAGCCGGATTACACATTCGGAGACAACAACACAGTCCGGCATTCAGAGTGCCAGTACCGTTCATCCGGTGCAAATTGAAAATGGATATTTGTTGTGTCGCCTTCATTTTTGGTTGTCGTTAATTGACCTTACAAATATGAAAACGAAAAACATGTCAGGAAATACCTTGTTTCGGGTAATTTATATACCACAAAATAGGTAGGAAGAAGGAAAAAGGAAAAGGGGAAAAAAGGAAAAAAAACGTCCGAAAAAACCAAAATCAGTTGAGTTGAAGTAACTCATTCAACCTTACTACATTTCGACCAATAATAATTAAGGCAGGCATTGGAGGTTTTTTTTCTGAAATCACCTGCGAAATATTTTCGAGAGTACCTTGGGCCGAAGTAAAACCAGGCTGCGATACTTTACTCAAAATCTGCACATTGATATCTGCCGGAATAGCCAGATCGATTAATCGTTGAGCCAATTGAACCAATTTATTCAATCCCATAAAAAGGATGATTGGCGAACCTGATTTCAGAACGGAAACAAAGGTATCGAGGTCGCAAAAATCGCCTTCGCAGTAATGCCCGGTTCCAAAGAGCACCATGCTGTTTTTACCGCGTTCGGTAAGTGGTATTCCGCACAGCGATGCCGCTCCAAGCGCTGAAGTGACTCCTGGAATGACTTCATAATTCAGCTTGTTCTCAATGCAAAACCTAATTTCTTCGGCTCCGCGGCCAAAAATCATCGGATCGCCCGATTTCAGACGCACAATCTTCAGCTCCCGACCCGATAAATCAATAATCAGTTGATTGATCCACTCCTGCCTTCCGGTTTGACTTTGACCGTCCTGATAAATTTTGCCCACATAAATTCGCTGAACATCAGGTTTGGCAAGATTTAAAATTTCGTCGCTTACCAAGGCATCATGCAGGATGAAATCGGCTTCCTGAATTCGTTTCAGCGCTTTGACAGTTAGTAATTCAGGGTCGCCAGGTCCGGCGCCAACAATGGAGATTAAAGAAGACATAAATGCTATTTGATTGGTTTATAGAACACTTCACTGTTGCTTTCCAGGTATTGCCTGATCTGGTTCCGAACAGCAATTGCGCGATGAACCTCCTGTCCGTTTGAACCCACAGCAACCGTGATGTGGCCATGCTTATAAATAGCCGGAGAAACAAAATCGCACAAACCGGGATTATCTACCACATTGGTAAGTATTCCAAGCGTTTCCGCATCGAGTTTTATTTGCTGGTTCAAATTCCGAATGTTGGTACAGGCATATACCAGAAAAGCTCCCTGAAGATCGGATTTTTCGTACAGTTTTTCTTTGAACGAATAGCCTTTCTCTTTGATGGTTTCGCATACTTCAAGGGCAACTACCGAAATATTTTTGGTGAATTGTTCCAGAAAACTGATTTTGTGACTGGCAATCCGTCCACCTCCGATTATTACTATTTTTTTATTGGTGATCTTAACCGAAATGGGTAAAAAAATCTCATTTTGATTTGGGTTCAATTCCATATTCAGAGGTTATTTTACCTGTTGGACTGAATTTTACGGATGGCGACTACCAACCTGTCAATCTCATCTTTTGTGTTGTAAAATGCGAACGACGGACGAACGGTTGCTTCAACTCCCAAGCGTCGCAGCGCGGGTTGTGCGCAATGGTGTCCGGCACGCAAGGCAATGCCTTCCAAATCGAGTAACCGGCCAACTTCAGGAGTCGAAATGCCATCCAGGACAAACGAAACAACGCTCACCCTTTCCTTCGGATTTCCAATCAACTGCAATCCATCAATTTTTGCAAGTTCTTCGCGGGCATATTCGGTTAGCTCGTGTTCGTATTTCGAAATGTTGCTAATCCCGAT
>Ga0302293_10000841_pt1 | contig 15805 bp, 12 predicted proteins | sample III_Fen_N2_2_FD_198758 | JGI IMG/M metagenome (GOLD analysis project Ga0302293, IMG submission 198758) | Peat permafrost microbial communities from Stordalen Mire near Abisko, Sweden - III_Fen_N2_2 | ecosystem: Environmental > Terrestrial > Soil > Wetlands > Permafrost | place: Sweden: Abisko...
CATGTTCATTCAAGGCTTCCAGTAAACGCAAAAAGGCAATAAACAATGCTTTATGCGGTCTATTGGTTGGTGTTGATTCGTCAAAAAACGATTTCCAATTACCTGCCGGAATGTTTTCGGTATTGTAGTATTGAATGCTTGAAGCTAAGGTAGCGGCATACCTTAAAAAATCAGCTTCGTGGCGCTCTTCGATTTGCACGTAATTGAAATCCATTTCAACCGGCAGTCGCTCAAAACGATTGGTGCCTCCGTGCTTCAGCGGGTTTAATAGTTCTGGAATGCTGGTTTTCATGAGTTCAGATTATCCGGTGTATAAAAAGGCAGCACAAGATTATTCAGCTGGTTGGTTTCAATAAAAGTGTAGCTGATACGAATATCCACACGTCCCAGTGCAAGATCGTTTTGCTCAAGTAGTATTTCTTGTACCTGAATACGTGGTTCATTGATCGTTAACGCCTTTTTCAACGATGAAGACATAAACGTTTTCATATTGGCAGTAAGCGATTCAAATAAAAGTTCGTGTAAGGTTGATCCGAACTCGGTGCGCATAATTCGTTCACCCAATTTGGTATGCAGTATGACATAGATACTGTTTGCAACCCCTTCCTCTCCGCTGATCATCAAAGGCGTGCTTCCGATTTTATCAAACTTCGGTGGAAATTCCCACCCAATTCCTGTTAGTTCGTTTAGATCCATCAATTATCCTATTAAAACAGTTGTTGCACCCATCAATAAACTTCCCCCTTGACCCGTAAGATCGCCCATAGCTTGTAACGGCAATCCGTTGTGAAAAACAGTGGTAGCTCCGGGAATTGCCGTATCCGGAATAGGAAGCAATGTATCGGTTAATTGCACCACGGGGAAATTTGCTACGAACAATGAGCTCGAGCCCATGCTTGCAATAGGTGACGCTGCACCTTGCATTGTTGGATTGATGTATAAATCCGTAACACGAATGACCGGTTTTCCCATAGCTTAGTTAATTTGTGTGATTTGACCTTTGATGGTCGTTGCTACTTTGCCTTCCAATTCCAATTGTGTTCCACCTTCAATTTTCATTGAAGTGGTTGCTTTTGCTGTAATTTTGGTGGCAGAAAGTTCTATTTCATTGTTCCCTTTCAACACAATTTTAGATGCGTTGAGGGTAATTCCGTCTTTGTTGATTTGAATGCTGTTTTGGTCATTAAAAATGAGCGATAGTTTTTTTTCTTTATCGTCTAAAACAACCGATTGTCCGTCTGGAGAAGCTATGCTGAGCTTGTTGTTTTTCTCGTCAATGGTTACTTTCCAATCGTTGAGCGCAAACCCCACTTCTTGTTGTTTGGCATTTTCCAATTGAAAAGGTTCTTTGTTATTGCTATTGTAAAACGACCCTAAAATCACGGGGAAACGCGGATCATTCTGAATAAAACCGATCACAACTTCATCCTCCGGATACGGGCGAAAAACAGCCCCGCCATTCTTTCCGGCAGAAAGTGTTGACAAACGCGCATAAACGGTTTGCCCTTTGGTTTTATCATTGGCAGATGCCAGCTCTACTTCAATCAATTCATGGCCGCCTTCGCTGGTTTTATACCCAATTACCTTTCCGTAGAGCATTCCATTCGTTTCGGGTAATAATGAAGTCGTATCATTTTTGGTGAGACCGTATTCTTGTGCATGCAAACGGGCAGATAATCCCAATTGCACTTCGCTGGTCCAAACGCCTTTGTGTAGCACATGCTTTACTCCCGAAACAAATATTTTTTCGTCGAGCACCAATTCATCCGATAAAACGGAAACGGTATCTCCTGGAGCAACTTCAACCGTGCCGAGCAATTTGGCAACTCCTTGTTTTTTGGCAATTTCTTGTCTGTTTTTCAGGTTGTTGATCCATGATTTTGATTCAGCTACGGCGATATCCCCGCTGTGATTGAGATAAATACCCGATTGTATATTGGTAACCGAATTATCATCATACGCCATTTTTTGAATTGTCTTTTTTTCTTCAATGGCTTTTTGGTTATCGATTTCCCAATTGGTAAATTGAATGGTGGGAGCCACTTCCGTTCCTGAATAATTGGTCTCGTATTCCAGCAGATTCTCTCCGTGCTTCAGTTTCAGCTTAGCGTTTTTCTGCAATTCGGGTTTTATCAGGTCAATGCGATCTCGCCCTACTACGGTTACCATACCTAAAGCCTCACCGCGCATTACTAAAAAGTCCCAATCGGTGCAATCATACTGAACAAGGTTTTCATGATCAAAGGTTTCCTGAAACCCCTCGGGAACGCCAAGAGTCAATTTCGTATCACTTTCTTTCAGCATATTCTTGAGTGCTTCCACATCCGAAACCTTATCTATTTTTTCATTGGCGCTTCCTTTTTGATTGGCGTCATGGTGATGCAAACGGGTACGCTTATTCAAGGTGAGCTTATTGGAGATATGTTTGCAATCAACCGTAAGTTGAATAGAACCACCATTTCCGGCTTCTAATTGGTGTTTGATAATGTGTCCATTGAATACTTCCACAAAATCAGTCCCACTGCGAAGCTTGATACTAATCGATTTCCCAGGATCAAAAGCCAAGGGTTTTGCCGGAACCTGTTCCTCAAATCCGTTGGCTTTGACGAGCGTAACCGTTTCTTTTTTCGCATCCGACAAAAGGTCTCTGTAGTTAAATTTCAACGTAGCACGCGGAATGCGATTCACTGCAGTAATCACCGAAAGCGAAATGAGGTTATTCTCAATTTCACTTCCGTCTAGAGAAATGCGGTAACAGACCTGTCCCAGTTCAAATTGACTCCCCATGAATTATCGAATTATCAGTTTGGCCACTTGTTCGGCAATACGCAATGATTTGGGCATGGCCGATCGAGGTTGTTGGGCAACAATAGCCACATAAGATCCGTATTTCAAAACGGCATTTATCGCATGCTTTTGTTTGGCAAAATCAACTACTTTACGGGGGGTACCGTTTTTCTTTAAATTTACTTTCGGGGTGTACTTTTCATTAATCGATCCACCTGTAAACACGCAATTTGCGGTAGCTCGAATCGGAAATCCGGTGGCATCAAAATGAGAATACGTAATCGTTACACTTTCAAGAAGACCGTTAAATTCCATCGGTCCCCAAATCAACTGAAGTGGTTTGGGTTTACCGCATTTGGGATCATCTTCTACAAAAGCTACCGACAAGAAATAATTGATTTGATCCAACACATTTTGCTGCGGCAATAGGGGAACATTTCCCAGCGAACCGGTGGCATCAAACAGCAGTTGTATGGTTAAGCCTTCTTCTACAATATGATTGAAATACATGGTAGTAGAACCGGATTGCATGTGTTTTTCTTTCTCGTAATTCACCGAGCGATTAACGGAATAACTTTCCGGATTCACCAATACGGTGTAAGAGCTTACACTAATCCTACGATCATTTGGATCCAATTGATGGATGACCATGTGATTCGGTAATCCGATGATACCACTTATTGTTTCGAAATCTGCCATGACTAACGATCCTCCATTTCTTTTAATATGCGCAATACCTCTTTCACTGCTTTTGTTACCAATACATCTGTGTCGATGGCTCCGGAGGAGGAATTACTGTTTCCTCCTTCTTTAACCTGCGTAATCCCTTCTTTACCCACGTGCAATCTCACATGAAGTTCTTTGATCTCTATAGCCATTAGATGAGAATAAAATTTTGATAACTGAACGACACCGATTCCATCAGGATATTGCTGGACGAAGCGTCTAACCCACCACCTGTCCAGCTTTTAGGAATGGCATGAAACACCAACCAATTTTTCACCGGCATGCTCTTTTTGTCCAATAAGGAAATCAGAATATTACATGGCTGTGTTTTCAATGTATTGTGCGTTTGCTCACACCATTCATACAATCCCATATCACTTGTCAACCCACGAGTCAAAACCAATTGATCAAAAGTACCTCTATCAGTAAGACTGTGCGAAAACCCCGCAATTCCGCCCTCGTTTCTAACATCGCTTCCGGATGAAAACCCTAATCCGCTAACGGATGAGAAAGCAGCGTTGAACTGAAACTGGGGAAATAAAAAGTACACCCCGAAATGATAGCCGGTAAATGGAAACTGTGGCATGAATTACAAAATTTCGAAATCGTATCCTTCGTGCTGTAGCGAAATGCTTTCAATGGCCGCTTGACTGCTTCCTGAGTTCAAACTCAATGCATCAATTTTTGATGGCCAAGCTTTGAAAACAGTCCATGTCATTACCGGATTTTGTTGTTCATCCAGCATCGTGATGATAACCGTTCTGCGGGCCGTTTCATCCACACGGATCAATTTCAACCATTCCTGCATTTCTTTATCGCCTTTGAAATACCCGCGTTTTAGAGAAATACTTTCACCGTATTTGGTTTTTCCGGGACTTTTCATTGGAGCTGTTCCATCAATCATAGCGCCGTGCTCATAGCTGATCACTTCCGTATCATGACTCATTCCTGAAACTTCTTGAAAACCGATTTTGGTTCCTCCCCAATCTACCGTAAAACGGTGCGTTGCCAATACATAATTGCTCATATCTGTTTAGTTTAATCGTATTTATTAATTAAGATGTTTGGTGACTGAATTCAACTACAATAAATTCTGCCGGTCGCGCTACTGCCATACCTATCTGTACATTGACAATTCCGGCAAGTAGTTCGGCATTGGTTGTGGTATTCGGTCCTATTTCAATAAAAAAGGCTTCCTCTATTTTGGTTCCTGCCAACGCTCCTGCTTTCCATTGTTCCACCAAAAAACTGGTGACCATGGCTTTTATTTTTACCCATGTTCGTGGATTATTCGGTTCAAAAACAAGCGATTCCAATGATTTTTTAATCGATTTTTCAGAGAAATTAAAAAAACGACGTACCGAAATATACCGCCACTCAGCATCATTCCCCGCCAATGTTCGAGCGCCCCAAATAATAGGACCTTTGCCTGTAAAGGTGCGGATGACGTTGATCGATTTGCCTGTAGTGGCATCAACATTTAAGCTGTCTTGTTCCCGATTCGATACTTCTACAAATGGTTTTTCAATTCCAAGAATAGCCATGTTTGCAGGCGATTTCCATACTCCGCGATCTCGGTCGTTTTTACAATAAGCCCCAACTACCGCTCCTTGCGAAGGCACTTGCTTCAAGTATTGCTGAATCGATGACTTGATTGAAGCATAAGCAGGATCGGTTTCGAAGAGTGTTTTTTCTAACTGGTCATACTTGTAACGAGCCAACTCAAAAAGTCCTGAAATTGCCGTATAGATTTGCTGTAAATCAACAACTGAACCCGATTCAAGATCGTCTAAAAGTTCACTTCTGTTTTTTGTTCCAACCACATAAGTCGTCAGCAGGTTTGCATCTCCTTCTACTTCGGTATAATCAGCATACGTATCTCCTATTTCAGTAAACCAACTAACGGATACACTGTTTGCCGATGGCCAACCTGTTGCGGCTGTATATCCTGCCACAGCTGAAAGTCCTTTGAAACGATACATGTTTTTGATGGCGCGAATCAATGAAACATCACCAATCAGATTACTCCGATAATTCTGAATCGTTGGATCGGTCAATACCCCCTGATCCAATTTAACAATCAAACTGTAGAGGTATTTCAGCGCGTTCGAAAATGCCCCGTTTGTGTTGGAAGTAACCAACTGTAGTTTCAAATCAGAGAATCCTTTTTTGAGACTGTTTACGGTTTGAAAACCACCAAAATCGGCATACAATCCGTCCACATCGCTTTTAACCTTCAAAAAATCAGTTTCAATTGACGTTCCCGAAGCCACACTTCCGTTAAGACTGGTAAAGGAAATATGCTGCGTTCGTTGCTGGATCAACCACGGATAATAAACAGCTCCGTGCTTGAGATGTGTGGCCGCAGTAATGGCATTTCGTAGCTCAGCAGAAGTGGATTGCGTTGTCTGATAATCCGTCAACAGAAACTTATCGGTCAAGTTGCCACAAGTAGTCAACGCATCGTTAATCACCGACGAATATTCAGCTGATGTAAGTGTTTGTACAGTTGTATGTACTCCGTCGTCAAATTGAAAGTGTACATCCGGAATAACAACAAGCGTAGCATCATCAAGGTGCTGAAGTGAAGCAATCCCGGCATACAACGCATTGGTAAAATCCGTGGTATTGATCGGCTGCGTTTGATAGGTACCAGCACTTAGAATATAGCACGGACCTCCTCCATTTTGAAAATAAAGCACGATACTATCGTATAAAAAATAGCGTCGATCAGGAATTGCCGGTTGATTTGCAACCATTCTGAATGTAGTTGTAAAAGCTTTCCCAAAGAATTGCTCAAACTCCATCATTCCATTAATTTTCAATGCTCCTGCCTGTGGTATCTCGGTGAATCCGATAAAAACAGGAATCGCGGTAGACGTTTTCGCAACGGTAGATCCCAATTGATTGATCTCCGAAATGTAAACCCCCGGTGTTTGTACGATCATACTAAAATCGATTTATGGGTTATTGATTAATGAAATGAGAAAATTCCAATACGATAAACTCGGCCGGACGAACAGCAGATAAACCGATACGAACAATCATTTTACCTTCCAAAACATCTTGTGCGGTCATGGTTGTTCCCAATCCTACACTTACGAAGTAAGCGTCTTCGGCTTTTGCTCCGAGTAATGCTCCCTCTTTCCAGATACCATTGAGGTATGAATTCACCATGGAACTCACCTTCACCCAAGTTTTGGCATCGTTGTTTTCAAACACAAATTGAGCAATGGCTTTTTTCACCGATTCTTCAACTGTAATAAACAAACGACGAACCGGAATGTAGCGCCACTCATTGCTGTTGCCGGCTAGCGTACGAGCTCCCCAAACCAAGGTTCCTTGCCCCACAAATGATCGAATGGCATTGATCGATTTTCCGGTAGTTGCATCCACATTCAATGCTTCTTGCGTGTTATCAGAAATAGCAACCGTTGGTTTTACTACACCTTGCAAAGCGATATTTGCAGGAGCTTTCCAAACGCCTTTCTCGCGATCGGTTTTGGCATAAATTCCAGCCAAAAGTGCTGACGGAGGTAAGGTCATTTTCAAGTAAGGAAGTAATGCATTGGTTGCCAATAAATAATTCTGACTTCCGGCAGATTTAAGTGAAGCCAACGAATCTGTACCCAATTTAGAGTTTACTTCATCAATTGAATAACGTTGATTGACTTCCAGGTGCGGATAATAAGCCGCTCCGTAGCTCAAGTTTCCGGTAAGAACATTTCTATAGCCGGAAAGGTCGTTTGAAGCTCCTGTTAATACGGTATTTTTCGGAGTATCTATGAGCACAAAACGATCTTTCATTTCGTTACACAAATTCAATGCGTTCTGCACAATTACGCCATAATCAGTCATTGGCAACGCCACTGCTTCCGGAAAGGAAATAATGGTAGGCTCATCCAATTTTTCAATAGCGTCAAAAACAAAACTAGTAGCACTTATTGCATCGGAATAATGTCCCACCGGTAAAATATAGCACGCACCACCTCCGTTTGCAAAATACAGGTTGATACACTCGTAAAAGAAATAATCCAGTGTACTTGGTGATGGAAGAGTTACCTGAAACGCAGCTGACAAAGTGAACGTGTGTGCCATCGGTCCGCCAAAATGATCAGTGAACTCTTTGAAAGAAGTGATTCTTAGCGGTTCAAACAACGTACCTTGTTTCGTGTATCCTAAAAACACAGGAATAGCAGAAGATACTTGAACAATTGACGGTGGAAGCAATGATGCTTCCGTGATTTTTACACCCGGAGTGTTTGGATTTGCATAAAGTGTTGACATTGAATTGCGAGTTTATTCGATTTATACTTGTTTAATTGATCTGCAAAATGGCTATACGATTGTAACAGGTATTTGCTGAATTATCGGAACTGTAGGCGCTGGTATTTCCGGCACAATTTCCAGCATTCGTATCTGATACATTGCATAGGGTTTTTGTTCTCCGCCCAAATTAGACCACATGTTGTGCGAATCTTCTAAGCTGATATTGTGATAATTGATTTCCAAATTGAACTGCTGCACACCCCCTGCTCCATTAATGGAGATTTGCTGATAAGGTGTTCCTTGAAAGTACCTGAGTGTGTGTGTCAGCAATGTAAGTGCTTCAGCATATTTTTCGGAATCTTCTCCCGGATGAAACGCAAACAAAACATACATCTGAATCCGCATTACCGCTATTCCGGGCATTCCATGAGTCAGTTGATTAGAGGAAGAAGGCGGTAACGGATTGAGTTGGTTTTTGTAGATCGTATCTTCTTCAATGTTGATGAGATTCACCGCAATTTTCTTACTGCCGTTTGCATCAAACGAATCTTTTTTAAGGTGCTTAATCACCGCATATTCGCCCTCATAGCTCGGTAATCCCGGGTTATAAATCGCACCTAGGTAATTGTTTAATCCGTCAACAATTTGTTTGATTGATTTCCCGATCATAAACACTGATTTTCAAGCGTTAAAGCTTCCATTTCTGCATCAGCGAAAAGAACAGTTGTTTTCCTCGTCGTTTGGAATTTACGGTTGTAAAGATTTCTATTTAATCCAATTGTGATAGTGTCCATTGCCAATAGCGTTAGTCAATGAGTCAAAGCTATCTGCAAATGATTTATCAACTAAAAAAAATTGACGAATAGACCGTTTGGGTTAATGAAAAGCAGTTTTCGGTTGTTGAACACCTATTTAACCGATACTAGTTGAATGAAATTAGATCGTTGTTTTTAGTCCAAAAAAAAGATAGTTTAAATGGACGCTCAATTTGTTTTAACTACTTGAAGATAGTTACTCTTTCACCAAACGTAAAGTCTCTCGGTGATTATCGGTAACCAATGTTACGATGTACATTCCTTTTCCAAATCGTGAAATATCCAATGCCGATGTACCTTGAACGGATGTTTGCAGCACCAATTCTCCCATCATGGAATAGACCGAAACCTGTGCTTGTTTACTGTGATTGAAGGCATACAGCATCAATTCTTCTTTCGCCGGATTTGGAGCCAACAACCATTGCGGAGATTCTTGTTGTTGTTCATTAAGACTTGCTGTACTCAACGGATCGGCTTCCATGTGGTGTAAACCGCCAAGGTCCTGACCTACGAACAGATTGATCAAACCGTCGTTATCAATATCTTCGGCCCAAAAAGCACTGTACAAACCTACATCGATTCCTCGGTAAGCATCACTCACCAATTGAAACGAATCTCCGTTTGCCAAATGATCATCGATATCATTGTAATAATGCAATTTGCCATCGTAAGCTCCCACAAACAAATGCGTGGTGTCGTTTACTCTGAAAAAATGAGGAATCGCATAACCGTCGGGCGTACTCGGAGCTACATCTACTTGCCCCACCATATTGTCGATTAACGAAAAAACAGCACTCGAAGCCGTACCTGTATTACGGTAATAAGCCAGTTCGCCGGTTTTGTTCCCGATGAGTAAATCCAACAATCCGTCATTGTCTAAATCGAATATCTGTGGCGCTGCGTATGCTGTAACGGTAATCGTAGCACCGTTATTATCTGTCAAGGCAACTGCCGATCCGAAAGCCACATTGTTTCCCGCACCGGCTGTGTTGGTAAATCGGTTGATTTGTCCGTTTTCCATCCCTATCAGCAAATCGTCGTCACCATCGTTGTCTAAGTCACCGAATGTGGGAATGGAACGCAAACCGAACGATTGCGAGGTTAAATTCAAAAAATCATCATCCAGGTACGCGAATTGCGGCGCACTCAGTGTTCCTGTATTGCGATACACCAAAAACGCACATTCTTTATTGAGTGTCGGTTTATAGCGAAAAAAATTCGTCACCAATAAATCGCGTTTTCCATCGCCATTCTGATCAAACATCACCGGAATGCTTCCCAAACCATGCTCAATCATTTCTTCCTGAAGAAAAGCGGTGGTGCGAAAAATAAAATTGGGTTGGTTGTTTTGACCCAGGTTTTCATAATAGGTTACACTCTTTTCATTTTGCGAAACCGTTCGGGCGTTGGGGGCCACAATCAAGTCTTTCACGTTGTCATGATTCACATCCACATAAAACGAAGCGGGAAACATTTCTATCGAAGCCGGTGTGGTATTGCTCGGGAAGTTAATATCCTGAGAAATCATTGCCGAGTTGGTATTCGGAGCACTTCCTCCGTTCATCAACAGGTTCAGGTTATCCGAAGAAACATCGCCTAAGACCAAATCATACACATCATTGTTGTTCATGTCGATGGCCAGCAAGGTTGAACCTGAATGGCGCTTTGGTGCCACGTAAGCAGAATCGGTTTCAAGTACCTGAGCTGTTCTCAAAGGATTTGGAATATTGGCGTTTCCAACACCGCAAGGACTTTGAGTATCGTTTAAGATTACGGTGCTGTTGTTGGGATCTTCCCGAAACTGTCCCCAACATTCGTTTTGAAGTACAAATTCCAATGAATCAGGAATTCCATACAATTCCATACTTTGGTTTTGGTGATATTCCACGCGCTCACCACCAATATGAAACGTGAGAATATCCAAATCGCCATCGCCTTCTACATCCACCAAGGCAGGAATGTCGCTACCGGTAATGTACAGATTGTTGTAATCACCAATGTAATTTGATTCAAGATTGGCTTGTACCAATTGCCATTGCAAACCCGAAACCGCATTGCCCACATTTCGGTAAACAGCCATTCCTCCGGTTCCGTAGCAAAAAAGATCGTTTTTCCCATCCTGATCGTAATCAACCATAGCAGCCCGGTAACGAAGACTTGCTGGAAACAACGAAGCTCCGTTGTATAAATAACGATAGGTCGGGATTCCGTTTACTTGCTCGGTCACAAAAACGGCAATCTCGTCGCCACTGCGGTCAAACACAAACAAATCCATATCGCCATCATAGTCAATATCGATGTCAGAAAATTGTGCAAAGTTCAAACCTCCGGCCCATGCATGATCTAAGGTATCAGCACCTATTTTCACCACCACACTCGGATCGTATTCAAAACCAAGGTATGTTTGCGATCTTAGACCTGTTGAAGAAAATACCAAGAATGCAAACAAGACAAAAACAATTTTCATAGGAATCCAATTGTGTACACAAAAGACGGCACGAATAGTCTCAAGCCGGGGGCAACGTTTCAGTACGAATGTAGTTAAAGGACTAAACATCTACAAGTGAAAAAAAGCATACTTATTCTAATGACGACTGTGTTGAGTGTTTGGTCGCACGCACAAGATTCCATGTCGGTTCTTTTTATCGGGAACAGCTATACCTATGTCAATGATTTGCCCAACATGACACGCCAGCTGGCTGAATCAATGGGGAAACAATTGACGGTAGGTTCCAAAACCAACGGTGGATTTACCTTTCACAATCACACCACCGATCCGCTCACGTTTGCAGCCATGCACCAACAAAACTGGGATGTAGTTGTGTTACAAGCGCAAAGTCAGGAACCGAGTTTCGATGATACGCAAGTTGATTCGGAAACCGTTCCTTATGCCAAACAACTGGCAGATAGTGTCGCAGCAATCAATCCATGTTCCAATGTACTCTATTACATGACCTGGGGACGAGAAAACGGTGATCCGCAATGGGCACCTATTTCAACCTTCGCAGGTATGAACGAACGTTTGTACAACGCTTACATGCGCATGGCCGACACTACTGAAAGCATGGTCGCAGCGGCAGGAGCTACGTGGAAATATGTGCGCGACAACTATCCGGGTATTCAACTGTATCAAGCAGACGGCTCGCACCCGAGTCTTGCCGGATCGTACCTCATTGCCTGCACTTTTTACACCTCTTTGTTTCAAACACCTGTAACCGGAGCCACGTATACGGCAGGTTTAGATCAACAAACCGTTACACAATTGCAAACTGCCGCTGACTTGGTGATACTGGACAGCTTGGATCATTTTAAACTCCACCCCATCAACGAACCTGTTCAAGGTCACTTTACCTTTAACGAAGCAAACGGTTTTGTGCAATTCACCAATACTTCCATTCGCGAAGATCAGTTGAGTTGGGATTTTGGTGACGGAAACAACAGCACACTTGAAAACCCGTCTCATCAATATAATAGCAACAACTTATTTACGGTAACGTTAATCGCATCAAATGGCTGCGCATCCGACACTGTTACCCAAGAGGTATTGACCCAAATAGAAGGAATTGACGAATTAGCACAATCAGGAGTTGAACTCCGCGAATTCAATAATCGTTTTGAGATATTATCTTCAAACCATGAACTTTCCTATTCTATGTATTCCATAGAAGGCAAATTGGTTCAGTCGGGTAGTATTTCCGTTTCGGAACCCTACACCGTAAACAAAACAATAGATGTAGGATTCATTCTATTAAAGAACAATCTTCGCCCTATTTATTCCAATCGATTCATTACGTTAAAATAGAGCTTTCAAAAGGACCTCCATTTGAGAGGTAAATTAAACAATTGAAACCGGGGATGACATAAGATGTTCTTCCCCGGTTTTTTTGTTTGAAATAGATTTCATAACAAATAAGTCACCATTTAATCATTCAGTCATAAAACATGCTGTCTTGGCATCAAAAACCGGAATTGTAAGAAACTTCATGAAAACGAGTAAAAATGAACATAAAAACAAGCATACTGTTCATAATCACAGCTTTTTAGGGAATAACCGGTCAGCTAAACCGATATACTACAAAAACCAGTTAGTCGATTTGAATTTTATCATTTTTGATCAAATTTTAACAGCCGAAACATAGAGGTTTATAAAAAACAAAATATTTGGAATTATTTTGTTAAAAACCGAACGTATAAATAAGCATTTATCTAAGTAACAAAATTAAGCACAATACTCTGTAAAACAATGGATTACATCATTATTAACATCATATTAATATAAGCTACATAAAAAGTAGTGATCCATTTGAAGATTGCTTTTGCGGTGTAACTTAACATTTTAATTGACTGGTGTTCGTTTTTTGCGGAATTTTGTACCCAATAATTTAATTAGCTTATGAGAAATATTAACTTTAATCATGCCCTCAAGGCAATGATGCATTTTTGCTTCATTGTTTTGAGTTCGTCAGGTGTTAAAGCACAGCTCACGGGAACAAAAAACATTCCGGGAGATTATGCTACACTTGATTTGGCCATCACAGATCTTAACACTCAGGGTGTTGGTCCGGGTGGTGTAACCATCAATCTTTTAGCTGGTAATCCACAAACTGCTCCTGCAGGTGGTTACACCATCACAGCTTCAGGAACAATAGCAAATCCTATTGCTATTGTAGGAAACGCAAACGTTATCACAGCTTCATCAACACTTACAGCTGGTAGCTTAACGGATGCGATTTTCAAAATTGTAGGTGGTGACTTTATTGGCATCAACGCATTTGTAATGCAGGAAAACCCTGCGAATACTACAACTGCTGCTGCCACTAACAACATGACCGAATGGGGTGTTGCATTATTGTATGCTACAGCTACAAACGGTGCGCAAAACAATGGAATTGTTGGTAACACCATTTCATTGAATCTTGCCTACACCAATACATTTGGTATCTATAGTAATACACGCCACACTGCAACAGTGATTGCAACTGCGGCAGACATTACAGCTCCAAGTGGATCAAACAGCGGCAACCGAGTTTATTCGAATCTTATTTCAAATGTAAACTTTGGTATTGTTTTCAACGGTTCTAACACTGTTGCCAACATGGATCAAGGAAATGACATTGGTGGTACCTCTGCATCAACCGGAAATACTATTACAAACTACGGAAATGCAGCTGCCGCATCAGCTTACATAAACTTGACAGGAAGTAATTATGGTATATTCCTGAATCATCAGTTGAACAACAACATTTCTTACAACACACTCACCTCCTCTGTTCATGCCACGGCTGCTGTTACGTTGGGAGGTATTCTACAAAACTTTTCCACTACAGCACCAACGGTTGCAACAGTAGCTACATTGAACAATAACACTGTTACGCTTTCTAAAAGTGCTGCATCAGGCGCATTAATCGGTGTTAATTACCAAGGGATTTCCACAGCTATTGCAGGTTCAAGTTTATCAATGAACAACAACCAAGTAATCAACTGTGTTATTTCAGGTGCTTCGTCAAGTTCAACATTAACTGGGGTTACAAACCTGGCTGCAGTTACTACACTGAATATGACCGGTAACATTGTGAGAAGCAATACATCTACCGCTACTACAGGAGGATTCACCGGAGTTTCGAATACTGGTGCAGTAACTGGTACTATCAACTTGAACAATAACCAAATTGGTAATGCAACCGGTGGAGCAATTACTTACAGCGTAGCAACTTCAGGAGCATTTAATGGCGTTGTATGTTCAGGCGCAGGTGCTGCGGCAGTATTGAATATGAATTCAAACAATATTCAAGGTATTACTTATAACGTAGCAAGTTCTGCAACCAACAACTACATCAGTTGTTCGGCAGTTCCTGCTAGTTTTACTGCTAACTTAAATACCTTTACCAACTTAAATGTAAATACAACCGGTACAGTAACGTTCGTTTTAATGACCTATAGTACTACAACTGGTACAGGTACCAAAAACGTAACAAACAACTCTATCGTTACCGGATTTACAAGAGGCGGAACTTCAGGAAATACATTAATGGTTTCTGATAATGGAAGTTCATCAACCGGTACAGTTACAACTGTTCAAAACAATAACTTCTCTAATATTAATGTTTTCGGTTCTTCAACCGTTACGGGTATTAACTTAACCGATGGTGGTACTGCTCCAACTAAGGTTGTTACGAATAATACCTTATCGAATTGGACTGGTGTTTCAGGAACATTAACCCCTGTAAACATTACCTATTTGAATGGAGTTTCTTCTTTATCAAATAACACCATCAGTTCAATTACAAATCAGGGAGCAATCACCGGTATTAATATTGGAAATACAGTTGCAACTGCAACATCCTTTACAATATCAAACAATACGATTACTGGTTTGAGTTCTACTGGAGCTGGAGGAGCTGTAACAGGTATTACTTGTGCAAATACATCAACTGCTGTGCGCATCAACAACAATGCAATCAATACCCTTTCTTCTACAGGAGCAAGTTTGGTAAACGGTATTACAGTAACAGGTGCAACCAACACTTCTGTTTTTGCAAATAAAATTTACGGATTATCCACTTCAAATGCTGCGGGTACTGTTTTCGCAATCCAAGTAACGGGTGGAACGTTGGTTCCAGTTTACAACAACACGATTGGTAACCTTACTGCTTCTGTAGGAAATGGTTCTGATGTAATTCGCGGAATTAGTGTTAGTTCAACAACAGCGTCAAGTGCAATCAATGTTTACTATAATACAATTTACCTGAATGCAAGTTCTTCTGGAACCAATTTCGGTACAACGGGTATTTTCCATACTGTAAGCGCAACTGCTACTACCGCAGCTTTGGATTTGAGAAACAATATTGTAGTCAACGAATCAACTGCCAACGGTACAGGTTTAAGTGTTGCCTACAGAAGATCAGGTGTTGCGTTGAATAACTATGCTGCAACTTCAGATAGAAATGATTTCTTTGCTCCGGTTATTTTCAATGATGGAACAAACTCAGATCTTACACTTGCTGCATACCAAACACGTGTTGCTACAAGAGACGCAAACGCTGTTACTACTTCACCGGTATTTTTAAGTACTATTGGAGCAAACTCAAACTTCCTTCACATCAATCCTTCTTTCGTAACTTCATTAGAAAGTGGTGGTGCGAATATTGCAGGAATAACAAATGACTTTGATGGAGATACACGTCAAGGTAACGGTGGTTATGTTGGAA
>Ga0302293_10000848_pt1 | contig 15764 bp, 15 predicted proteins | sample III_Fen_N2_2_FD_198758 | JGI IMG/M metagenome (GOLD analysis project Ga0302293, IMG submission 198758) | Peat permafrost microbial communities from Stordalen Mire near Abisko, Sweden - III_Fen_N2_2 | ecosystem: Environmental > Terrestrial > Soil > Wetlands > Permafrost | place: Sweden: Abisko...
TGATCCAATGGAACAGGCGTTTCTGGGTATAGTTTTTCTAATTCGGTGATAACGTAAAGCGCTTTTTCTTTTTTGGTCATTTTACCAAGATGGATGTGAACCACGAAGATATTCAATAATTAACCACATAGAGCACATAAGAACCACATAGTTTGAGCTCTAAGGTATCAGGCTTCTATGTTATCTATGTGACCTATGTGGTTAAAAAAAAATACGGTTGATAGTGAAACAACACTTCTTTCGTCATCGATTTACAGAGAGCTTACGATCGAGCGAAAACTTTCCGCTCCCACTTACTAAAATCGCTGTGCAAAGTCCAATCATGAGTAAATGGTATTCAAAACCTTCTCCTTTTTGGTTTCCGAACCAATTCATAAAAAAACCATTGTCGAGGTGGGAAGAAAGGATTATTCCTATCATGAGAACGATGGTTGAAGCTGCCCAGATGCGACTGGCGAATCCGAGAATAAGGGCGATTGCACCTGCAAATTCAATGAAAATGACCAGAAAACCGATAATCCACGGTAGGTGAAGAACATCTGTAAAATAGCCCATCGTTCCGCTAAAGCCGTAACCGCCAAAGATTCCGAGCATTTTTTGCGCTCCATGCGGAAATAGAATGAGTCCGGCTGTCAATCGGGTAATGAATCCCGACCAGTTGTTGTTGGTGTTGAAAATGAATTGTTTCATGATAAAATGGATGTTGAATTGAATTGTTTGGTAATACGTGCAATGCGCTGTCCGAATAAATAAGCGGTTTCGAGATCTTCCGGTGGATTCAGAGTTTGAGTCGCGTTGTCTGATAAGGTCATAAGGCCGAGGTAGCTTGCCATGCCATTGGGCGAAGCGGTTTGACGGTCGTTTTCAAAAGATGGTAAAATACCGGTTGAAATCCAGATCATGCTGTGTTGTGCAGCAAAAATGCTGAGTTGTTGCAGCGTATTGAGCTTGTCTCCATTGAGGGTGGATGAATTGGTGAAACCGGCTGCCAGTTTGTCTTTCCACAATTGCTTGTACCAGAATTTTCCGGTGGCTTCCATAAAGGTTTTAAAGGTCGCCGAAACGGTTCCCATGTAAGTTGGACTGCCGAAAACGAGGGTGTCTGATTCGTGTAGCAATTCCATGTTTTCCAATGCTTCTATGGTTGACACAATGCGTACTTACGGTACTTCACTCAAAGCACCCTTGCGGATCTCTTCGGCCACCAATTTGGTATGACCGTATCCACTGTGATAAACGATACTGATTTTCATGTTGTTTGTATTGATGACACAAAACAACGAAGAGGTGAACGGGAAAAAATTAAAGTAGTTTAATAAATGCTCTGGGATTTTTGGGCAATAGGTTGCATCAACCATTCACCCGTTTCCGGCGAAGCATACTCAGAAATACGGGCGTAATTCCCAGATAAGAAGCAATGTGTTTTTGGGCGACTCGTTGTTCAAGTTGCGGGTATTTTTTACTAAAATCGTCATAACGCTCTTCGGCACTCCAAGATAAACTCCGGTGGATGCGGTCTTGCTGAGCAATGAAGGCATTTTGTAAAATGAGTCGGAAAAAGCGGTCAAACTTAGGAACTTGCTGGTACAAGCGGTCTAAGTTTTCTTTCGTAATCTGTGCTACCACCGTATCTTCCAACGCTTCAATCGAGTAGGAGGCGGGAGTTTGGGTCAAGAAGCTGTATAAATCGCCAACCCACCAATCTTCAATCCCGAATTGTACTGTTTGTTCTTCACCACGTTCATTCAACTTAAACGTGCGCATGCATCCCGAAAGCAGGTAATTTTCGGTTTTGCAAACTTCGCCTTGTTGCAACAGTAATTCCTTTTTTCGAATGGTTTTCTCCTGAATCAATGACAAAAAATACGCTTCTTCATTGCTGTCGAGCTGAATGTGTCGGGCGATATGTTGAAGGAGTTGTTTCATTTAGTTTTTTAAGTTATTTGAGTTGTTAAGTTGATTGAGTTTTTAAGTTTTTCAGTTGAACTCAAGAAACTTACGAACTCATCAGTTCAATAACGTGGGTTGTTCTTACCGCTAATGTGGTATTCATCGACTTGTCCCATTCCATTGGTCAAATAACCGACAATTATATCACTGTGGTAGTTGTTATGATCATCTTTGTAAGAAATAATACCACGGCAATCACTGGAAATTTTGATCCAAAACGTTTCACTTTCTCCAGGGTCTAATACATTGGTTTCCCCTTTTTCGCAACCCATTATGTGAACATGCTGAATTGATTTTGATGTATCATTAACCACCGTAATTCGGTAATAGCTGTTTAGCCACATTGCCAACCAAACATAGAAAAAAGCTACGGGAATGTTCAGAAAAAGTATTCCGGAAAATTTTGGAATCCCTAGATTCTCATTTTTGGAAGTGTGATAGGAAATGACAATGATTGCAACAATATTTACAATGAATGCGATCAAAATAAACCATAGTCCAGCAGAGAAATATTTACTTTCAGAAGTTAAATAATAACAAAGCATTATGTAACTCGCAATCAGAAAAGTAGCCCAAAATGTCCACTTAGTAAGCATATTGAGTTGTGTTTGTGTCATTTCTTTAAATTTCGGATTAGTGTTTCGCCAAAAGCATCAACTTTTTCAACTCGCTTTTTAAGCGTTTTCCTTCTTCGTCCAGGTTTTCGCGCGGAAAAGGAGAACCATAATCACCGGAAACTACTGCATGAACCATTTTGCCTTTAATGAAGTAACTTCTGTCTTCCGCGATTTCCGATTGTTCAAAATCAAAAGCTTCAGTGTCATTGTTTTTTTTCATACTTGTAGAATCATAAAACAGCGGTCGATTGTAATTGTAGGAACGCTCCAAAACAAACGAGAGTTCACCATTGAGCAGGTAAAACTCTGATAGATTTTGACCAGATTCACCGAAATTGCGTTCTACGATTTTTTCGATCTTGTCATTGAAATAATAAAAGCACACATATCCACCTTCCGTAGACTGATACAGATCTTTTTGCAAGACCAACGACCAATCATTCTTGGAATTGATCCGTTTGAAATTTGCCCGGATGGGTTCCAATTGTTCCTTCATGTAGTCATTGAGCACCAGGTCTTGTTCATTGTGACTTTCAATCAGTAACGTTGTATCTGAAGATTTGATATTGGTTTTGGGAGGTTGAGCTTTTACAACCTTTACTGAAGATTCGCCACCGCAAGAGAGGAGAATAATCGGCAACATCAGGAGGACTAATTTGTGGAACATATAGATGAATGAACCATTAAGATATTCAATAATTAACCACATAGGACACATAAGGACCACATAGTTTAAGCTTTAAGGTTATCCGGCTTCTATGTTATCTATGTGCCCTATGTGGTTAAAAAAAATTAGGGTTGGTATTGAAACAACACTTCTTTGGTCATTGTTTGACCATCGTGATCTACTTCAACATCAATGACCAAACGCAGCGGAGTACTTGCAGTGAGTGTATGCGTAACGGTTTCGTTCAAGGTATACGATTCCGAATGGCTATCTAAGGTATTACTGTAGACAATTGTTTGATCGTTTTGATTGTAAACCGTAATCATGTATCCGTGCATTTCGGTATTTCCAGTGATGTTTCCGGTAACCATAAACGTGTTTCCGCCGGTAATGGTGTCGTTGGCTGCAGGAGCGGTAACACTGATGCTTCCTGAAAAATCAACGTGATCTTCTTTGTCTTTTTTACAAGAGAACAAAGCAAAGGTTAAAAGGGCGAATAAACTGATTGTATATTTCATGCTGTTTTAGTTGAATAAATAATAAATTCCGGCGGTAAGGCCGACTTGTTGTTTCACATAACCGTTTCCGAGGTTTTGTGCGAGCGGGTGATGGTAATTGGCTTGCACCATTACATTTCCCCATTGAATGGTTCCTCCAACAGTTACACTGAGGATGTTTCCCTGACTGGGTGAACTGTTGATGGCTTTTCTGTCTTGGTAATCGATTCCGTTCCAAGCATATTGCAAACCACCAAATACCGACCAATTGGTGAATCGACGCATGGTGTAAGCGGTGGCGCTGAACAAGTTGCCGGGTTGATAGGCATGCTTATTGGTTCCTCTCAACATCAAGTTGCTTTCTTGAATAAATGCCCACTTGTTTTTGCGCAAAAAGAAAGACGATTGCAGCATTCCGTCCCATGTTCCGGTTCCGGGATACAACAACAACAATTCATTGTCAGGTTCCGGATAACTGGCAAAAGGCATTTTTAGCCCGCCACCAATGCTCCATCGAATGACCTTATTTCCGGTAGAATCGATGCGATTGACCGCAAAATAATGTCCGGTAATTGTGGGATCTGCCATGCCTTGACGAAAGGAATGAACACCTTCTTTGGTTTGTTCGTTGTACACCAAAGGCAAACTCATTTTCAATTGCCAGCGCGAAGCCAATCGAACGGTTCCCGTAAGATCCAATCGCTGGAAACGCTCTGAACTGCTCACTGCCGTTTCATTAAAAATGCCCGGATGATGACTATTGTAGCTGCGGTACTGATAAGTGCAACCAATGGCGTGACGATTTCCAGCAGCAACCGTTCCCAATCCCAATGCGGAATTCACAGCGCCACAGACATCACATGCCAGTGCGTTCAAACTTAAAAGCATACCCGCAACCAATGCGAATAACTTCATATTCGAAATAAAAAATTAACTAAATGGAATAAGTGCTTTCTTGTACTTGGTCTACAACGGATGGTATTGTATCCGCCACGGCGAATACGCTTTCTTTTTCCCACGAATTCACGAATTATGGCGCTCCTAACGGAAGCGCTAATGATGTGTTCGACAATCCACTCTAGCTATTTACACTTAAACTTTAAAAGAGCGAGGGCGTTAGCCGAGCTAAAATCTGTGCATCTGTGGGAGACACGTTGTGTTCCAGTACAAGAATAATCTGATCGAAATCAGACTTGTGGCGGATGGAAAATGGTGTTGGAGAAAGAGCGGGGTGCTTTTTTAAGATCGTTCCAAAGTGTTAACGTGTTTTCTGTATGAATCGAAGTTTCTGCCGTGGGAAGGATTTCAACCGACGCAATCACCCATTCCAATTCCTTTAACTTCAATTGTTTAGGAGTTGTTGGCGCTTTTTGCGGTTGCGGTTCTTCCAGTTTCTGTAATTGCTTCGCCAAGTGACACTTACCGTTACACTTCAATTTTGGCTTGGCTTTGTTCACACACAATTCTTTAGCCACGTAATCCATATTGGCTACATACCAAATATTCCACGATAGCGAGGTAATGTCTTTCGCCATGATACTCATGATGAAAAAACTCACAACTGCTATGACGATGGATTTTCTCACGTACTAATAAATGGCAGGAAATGCGCCCGGATCGACTTCGTTCATAATTCCGTAAGCTGTTTCAACAATGTCGTCGATGCTCGGTTTTGAGAAGTAATCGCCATCAGTACCGTAAGCAGGACGGTGATCTTTTGCACTCAAGGTAACCGGAGCAGAATCGAGGTGGAAATACGCTTTTTGTTCAACCAAAATTTTGTCGAGCATATATCCTGTAGCACCGCTGCTCACGTCTTCATCAATGATCAACAAACGGTTTGTTTTCGCCAACGATTCGCTGATAACATGATTGATATCGAATGGAATCAAAGTCTGCACATCGATCAATTCTACCGAAACGCCTAACTCCGTCAATGATTGAGCAGCTTGTTCGCACAAGTTGAATGTTGATCCGTAGGAAACAATGGTTAAATCCGTTCCTTTTTTCACGATTTCAGGTAAGCCCAATCCGATGCGGAAATCGCCGATATTGGTTGGCATTGGTTCTTTGGTACGGTAACCGTTTAATGGTTCTATCACCAATGCCGGTTCATCTGCCGCCATCAATGTATTGTAAAAACCTGCCGCTTTAGTCATGTTACGTGGCACGCAAATGTGCATTCCACGCAGGGAGTTGATGATCATTCCCATCGGGCTTCCACTGTGCCAGATTCCTTCCAAACGGTGACCGCGGGTACTCACAATCAACGGTGCTTTTTGTCCGCCTTTTGTACGGTATTGCACGGTTGAAAGGTCATCCGACAAAATCTGAATGGCGTATAATAAATAATCGAGGTATTGAATCTCGGCAATTGGACGTAAACCGCGCATGGCCATCCCAATTCCTTGACCGATAATGGAGCATTCACGAATTCCAACGTCTGAAATACGCAACGTACCGAATTGTTCTTGCAAACCTTCCAACGATTGATTCACACCACCAATTTTTCCTGCATCTTCACCGAAGATCAATGCTTGCGGGTAGTTTTCGAAAATAGAGCGGAAGTTTTCACGTAAGATAATACGACCGTCTTCCAGGGTTGGAGTTGCTTCGTAAGTCGGATCAACAGGCGTGATGTTCAATGCATTTTGCTCGGAAGTAGAGTACAGGTTCTCGCTGTAACGATCGTAATTCTTCGCTTTTTCGCGTTCCAGCCAGAGAATCAATGCCTGACGTGCCGGACCGTTTTCACCGCGTACAATGCGTAAACATTTACGAACGGCATTAAAAATATCTTTTCGAATCGGCTCCATTGCTTTTTCAAGCGCCGTAATTTCCAATTGAATAAATGAACCTTGCGTACTTTCAGCGGCTAAAGCTTTCAGTAATTCAAGGGCAGAAGTCAAATCTTGTTTTAAGACGTCGCAAAAGGCAGACCAGGCAGCGCGTTTGTCTTCGTTTACCGCTTTTTTCGCATCGGCTGAAATGGCAGTCAATTCTTCTTCGGTTGCAATGGCTTGTCCTTCGGCTTCAAACGACAAAATCCATTCTCTGAACTTGGCGATACAGTCAAAATCAGATTCCCATTTCAAGCGATCTTCCGATTTGTAACGTTCGTGTGAACCCGATGTTGAGTGACCTTGCGGCTGATTGACTTCTTTTACGTGAACCAATACCGGAACGTGTTCTTCGCGCGCTACAGCTACTGCTTTTTCGTAGGTTTCGCACAAATGTGCATAATCCCAACCTTTGGTAACGAAAATCTCATATCCTCCCGGATTTTCAGCAGTACGTTGCATTCCCGAAAGGGCTTCTGAAATACTTCCTTTCGTGGTTTGAAACTCGCGTGGAACGGAAATTCCGTAACCGTCGTCCCAAACAGACATCACCATCGGTACCTGTAACACACCGGCAGCGTTGATTACTTCCCAAAACGGACCTTCAGAAGTAGAAGCATCACCGATTGTTCCGAACGCAACTTCATTCCCACCGTTGGTGAATTTTTTGAATTCCTCCAAATCTTTCAACGTAGGGTGATTGCGGTATATTTTAGACGCTTGAGCTAGGCCCAATAAGCGTGGCATTTGTCCTGCAGTAGGCGAAATATCGGCGGAACTGTTTTTCTGAGCCATCAGGTTTTTCCAGTCACCATTTTCATCGAGGTTTCTGGTAGAAAAATGTCCTCCCATTTGTCGACCGGCCGATTGCGGTTCTACTTCACTATCCGTATGTGCATACAAACCAGAAAAGTACTCGCGAACGGTCAATTGATCAATGGCCATCATCAAGGTTTGATCGCGGTAATATCCTGAGCGGAAATCACCGTCACGGAACTGTTTGGCAAGGGCAAGTTGGGCGAGTTCTTTTCCGTCGCCGAAGATTCCGAACTTCGCTTTTCCGGTCAACACTTCTCGTCGACCCAAGAGCGATGCTTCTCGTGATAAACAAGCCAACCGGTAGTCATTCAGCACTTGTTGCTTGAATGTTTCAAAATCTACGGATGTAGTTGTTTCAGAGATTACTTGATTTGCCATAGCCTATTTTTGTTGCACAAATATAGAAAATAAAGCCCATAACGCAGGAGTGTTACCGATAGAAAATGCGGTGTTTGTCCTGCGAATAACGTTGCTGACCAAAAAAAATGTTTTTCCCACAGATGCACAGATTTCAGCTCTCAGCCTTAGGCTGACTCGCTCAAGTTTAATTGGTAATATGCGCTGCCGTTAGGAGCGCAAAAATCTGTGTATCTGTGGGATATGAAAGTCCTGATTTGATTGTTTAGATGCTTTTTCGGAAAAATAATTGAACCGAACAGTGACTTACCTGTATTGAGAGTCAATCCTATAAGATTGTTACCATGAAAAAATCCGTAATCACCTTTTTTGCCCTTCTTTTTATGATCGATGTCTCGGCTTCGAGTTTCTATGATCAATTGTGTGCGTTTAATTTTAACTGGAAAAACCATGCATCGCAAGCGCCTGAAGGCGAATCGCGCGTGTTTGCTTCCGATAAAGAATACATTCAAGCACATTTGACAAGCGTTCTCGCTATTCTGAGAGCTAATCCGGGAAATGAGTTGAGTAAGGAGCAGTTTCGTTCGCGAATGCAGCTAATCTCGTTACTGGACGGTTATCGTTTGGCAGGAAATTTCCCGATGAATTATTACCGCAACGAGCGCATTCCGGTGTTTATTGATGAACACAATACCCATTGCGCGGTTGGTTACCTGATGCAGCAAACAGGTCATGAAGCCATGGCGCGACGTATTTCCGCCACGGATAATTATGTGTGGGTGAAAGACATTAAAGATGCTGAAGTTCCTGCATGGCAACTAGCTTCAGGCTTTTCTATGGACGAACTAAAACTCATTCAGGGAGCCTATTTTTCCTATATACCAGATGCAATGATTCTCCCTAATCGGTATGAAGTTCCACAGAAACCCGAGTGCATGACGGCTTATTTTGAAGAACCGAACGTAGCACCAGAAAAACGCACGAAATGGAAAGTATGGCTGAATGGCGAAGGACAAAACGGTGTGTTGAATGGTCGCTGGGAACAAAACTATTCGGAAACATTGCCATGGATTACCGGACATTACACCCACGGAAAACGTTCCGGGAAATGGGAAGAATATTACCAGGGAACCACTCAATTGTGCCGTACCGAGTTTTGGGAAAATGACAAGTTGAATGGCATCCGCACGCGTTTTGATCGTTATAATGGTAAAATCATTGAAGAGATTTTGTTCAAGGATGGAATTGCCGTTACCAAAACCAATTACGAACAAGGTTTTAAGTATGTGCGCACGCAGATCGATTCGACACTTGTATGGACAGATGTGTACAATCTTCAAGACGAGTTATTGGCTTCCGGAAAAGAAACCATCCACAATCCGGGCAACTTACAATGGTTCCAGAATATAGAGTTGACAGCATTAAATTCCATTTCGCTTTCTTCGCAACGAATGAATACCATGAGCAATAATGGCGAAAACAATGATCTCGGTTATCAGGGAGTTGATTTGTATGCTACGCCCAAATTGGTAGAATACAAGAAAGAAGGTGCGTGGATGTATTATAGTAAATTGAGCGGATATGCATATTACCGACTTAGGGGCAATGATTTTTACAATGGTTTTCATGCGATTAGCCAACAGCTGAGTTTGACTTTGCAATATGATTCCATTCGCGTAGATTATGTAGACAATCAGTTACAGCATTTCTACGGGTACGGAGCAACCGATTTTGTGCATTTGTTTGTGGAATTTTACAAACCGAAGCCTTCGGTGCTGACTCTGAACAACTTTCAATTCGAAGATCAGATTCAAATCCAATACATACCTCAATTTGGTAGAGGTTATCGTCATTTTGAATCGTTACCGGTTGTGAAAACAACAGGACAGTACAACGAATGCGGTCAGAAAATAGGCGAGTGGAAACACTATGACGAAAAAGGGATTATTTATAAACTGGAAACGTTTTTAGTGCCGAGAGACGAGGAAGAGGAAAGAGCTTCTCGTTAGTTTTAACGTTGATTTTCTAGAGAAAAGTGTAAAATTCTAAACTTTTAAAAGTGGCAATTTTTAGAATTTTACACTTTTAAAGAAAGTCCATTTTCATTGGCCTGTAGAAGGTGTCATTGTATTTTTGAAACGAAAAAAGCGCCGTTTGTATTGCTACAGACGGCGCTTTTTACTTTGCTACGAAAAAAGAATCGGGTGCCTTAATCCCAATCCCAAGGTTCGAAAGGTTGATTTTGGTAAAGCATTCCGCTGTTTTGGGTTTGCGGGTATTGTATGGTTACTCCTTTTACGATGAGTTTTTTACCGACAGGAATTTCGATTTTGATTTCTACTTCCTGGTCTCTGAAACCGTCGGTTGTTGGGTAAGTATAAGTGGGTGACACCAATAGTTTTGTTCCTAAAAGTTGGATGGTGTGATTGATGTGACTTGAACGATCTTTTGCCAATCTGGCATCTACACCATGAGCGCTCATGATTTGTGAAATGTGAAAAAGTGAGTCAGGGCTCGGTAAATAAGTGATCATGACACCGTCTTCTTTTACTTTACCATGTCTGATATTGAAAAAGTCAATTCCTCCTGAAGACACAACACGTTGATTGTTGTAATATTCAGCTATTTCGTCAATGATCAACACATCTGCATTACTGGTCATTTTTGCACGCTCTAAGTTTCTGTAAACTGCAAGGTCGCGACTGATTTGCACTCCGCTGATGATTCCGCAAATAATACCAATACCAATCAAAGTCGGGAAAATCACTAGGTTGACCTTAAAGAAACGCGTTGCTCGTTGTAAAATGAGTCGTGTTCCGATTAAGAATCCGTACAATGGAGCCGAAAACCCGATGAGTAGCATAGAGCACCACATCAACGTAAAGGTTTTATTTACCGGCACGGCAATTTTGAAAAAATCGTGCAGTGACGTATATTCTTCATCGCCGGTTGTCGGGATAAAATCAATGACTCCTGTAATGGTTAAGGTGAAGAAAATCAACCAAAGCGCTGAAAAAATGATGATTCCGACACCCGCGATTTTTGCAAAGATGCTCACCAGGCCGCGAACACGTTTGGTAATGTGGTCGTTACCGGATTGAAAGCGGTGTTTAGCGTTTTTCGCATCTTCTTTGATGCGTTCACCAGCCTTGTTGAATTCTTCTTTCAGGGAGTCAACGGTAACTGGTCTTCCGTGCATCTGCAAACGTTCCGATGGAGTAGAGGCATTGGGAACAACAAGCCACAAAATAATGTAGAGTGGCACTCCAAGACCTGTAAACAGTAGCAGAACAAAAATCACTCGGGCAATCACCGGATCGATTCCTATGTAAGCTGCGGTTCCTGAAGCTACACCGGCCAGCATACCGTTTTCGGTGTCGCGGTAAAATTTGCGCTGTTTTGAATCGTACCATTCATTTCTTTTGGCTTGGGGTTCTTCTTTGGGTGTGTCTTCCGAAATTTCTTCGGGTTCCCCCAACGATCCTACGCCTTTTTCTACATCTTCTATCGTCACTACTTTACGTGTTTCGCCCAAGTAACTCATGAGGAGTTCGGCAAAGCGCATTTCTATATCTTCGATGATATCACCGACACCTTCTTCTCCTTTCAGGGAACTTTCAAGGCGTTGTAAGTATTGCTGAAGGCGATCATACGCATCTTCTTCAATGATAAACAATTGACGGCCTAAATGAATTGAGAGTGTTTTTTTCATAATTCGTTTTGTTGAGCGGTAACCGTAGTTACGGCGTGTTGTAATTCGTTCCAAGTGATTTGCAGTGCAGCGAGTGATTCTTTTCCGGAATCGGTGATGCTGTAATATTTTCTGGGCGGACCGGAAGTTGATTCTTCCCAGCGGTAGGTGAGTAGTTCCATATTCTTCAAGCGGGTGAGCAAGGGGTAAAGTGTGCCTTCCACTACGATCAGTTTACCGGTTTTGAGTCGATCGAGTATTTCGGAAGGATATGCTTCTCCTTGATTCAGAATGCTGAGAATACAAAACTCCAGGATTCCTTTCCGCATTTGTGCCTGGGTGTTTTCTACATTCATCGTTAGTACTATTTATGGCACAAATATAGGTTAACTTTAGTACTATGCAATACAAAGTACCTTTTTTAACATTTATTTTAATCGATTGAATGAAATCAGTTTGGTTGAAGTAGGCTGAAAAGCAGTGATAGCGCGTTTAATCAGGCTTCCATAATTGATTTAAGTTCAAAATCGTTTCTTAGCGATAAACTGAAAAGGAAGAAATCGAAATGGCTGATGGGAAGTGTTTCCAGTCACTTATTCGATGTTAGAGTGTAACCACAACGCATAATTCTTATTTTTCAAGTATGAAACAAGTGGTGTTGATGTGGGTCGTTTTGATGGTTGGCAATTTCGGATTGAATGCTCAACTTTCAGGTAAGCGCGCAAGTATTGGATTAGAAGATACTTTTTGTGGTGAAGAAATTTATTTTCTCAATGGCACTATTGCCATGCTCATGTACGGTTGTGAAAGAAATCAGAGGATTTCGTTTGCGAAGTATCGGGTTGATCACAACAGTCAATTGTGTTTTACTCCTATTCCAAACGGCCCGTTTAATCCGATTGTGCGCAAATACCGTTGTGAGTTGCCTTCGGATGATGAAAAAAAGCTGTGGTTAGTGAACTCTGATTTGGTATTTAAAACAATGGGGGATACAAGCGCGTATTTTTACGATGATGTTGCCTGGAAATTAATGAAGGATTCAGTGTTGTTTGCTTATGGACACAGTACCGACAGATTGCGGTTCAGGAATTTATCTGAGTCCGGTTTATGCGTCAATTTTCCCTTGATCGACGGGCTTTTTAGTGATGATTTTTGTTTTTCTCCGGATGAATTTTCCGGCACCGGTGATAGATATGTAATAGAAGTGATGTTTCCAACAAGTCTGTTTCAATATGACTTATCTCCGCTGACAGCCGATTTTAGTGATTTGAATCTCTATTACGCAAACAGTCTGTTTTATCAACTCGATCACGGAAAGAAAAAAGTGATAGAATTGGATAGTGGAAGTTGGTGACTTGATTTTTAGCGGTTAATTGATCTTCCTCAACGTTTTCTCATCATTTCCCAACATGATTCCTTTGAGGTTGTAATACTCAGAGTCTTTATCAAGCGTAAAATGGTATTGTACGCCAAAACAACATAAACAGGCGCACAAACTACCATATCCTGTATAATTAAGATGCAGAATGCCATCTTCACCAATTTCTACATCGCAGAGAAATTCGTAGCAACAGTTGTCGATAAAGGTCATGTCAACCACAAGAGTACTATCAATGATTTCGAAGCTGTTGATGCGCGACGATCCGTTGTAAGCTTCATCACCATTGTTCATGCAATCGCTTTTGGAGACCTTTTCAAACCATACTCCGTTTCCGTAAGCACTCATTTGTCCGCTTGTTCCCGGTAAAATACAGGTTCCGATCAGTACTTGCCCGAGCATGGGGGAATCGAACAGAAAGGTGTCGATGGTGGGTTCGTTGCCCGAAAGTGTGTTACTGCGAAGTATGAGAACAGTGTCGCTCTGCGCCGAGAGATTGGTTTGTAGTGCGAATAGGAAGAACAGGAGAATCAGATTTTTCATGGTTTGAGGAATTATCAGGATGAAAGATATGAAATCATTGTGATATGCTGGATGGATTTGATTTGTTTGAACTAGACTAGTCTAGTTCAGATTGGTCGCGATCAGCCTGAGGCAGACAAGTTATCGCGACCCCACACAGTGCAAAAAAAAATCCCTTATTGGTTTTGCCAATAAGGGATCTTAGTATTTAAAGAAAGAATGAGATTACTCTCCGCCTTCCATTTTTTCTTTCAAAGCAGCCAATGCATCCAAATCACCTAGAGTTGATTTTTCGTTACCTTGGTTGATTGCTTTTACAGCTTGAGAAGTAGCACTTCCGGCGTTGTTACCACCAGTTGTTTTCTTACCACCTGTACTGCTAGATTTTGCTGGTTTCTCATCGATACCTTCTTCGAACGTACGTGTGTGAGATACAACAATTTTCTTCGCTTCTTTGTTGAATTCAATCACTTTGAAATCCAATGTCTCTTCCACTTTCGCGTTTGTACCATCTTCTTTACGTAAGTGTTTAGAAGGACAGATTCCTTCAACACCGTAAGGCAATGAAACTACACCAGCTTTGTCTTTGGTTTCGATGATTGTACCTTGGTGTACCGAACCTTCTCCGAAGATTGTTTCGAATACTTCCCATGGATTTTCTTCCAATTGTTTGTGACCTAAAGAGATACGACGGTTTTCACGATCGATTTCCAATACCACAACTTCCATTTCATCACCTACTTTGCAGAACTCAGACGGGTGTTTGATTTTCTTTTGCCAAGAAAGATCTGAAATGTGGATCAATCCGTCAACACCTTCTTCCAATTCAACGAATACGCCGAAGTTAGTGAAGTTGCGAACTTTTGCTTTATGACGTGTGTTAACAGCGTATTTAGCTTCGATAGCGGACCATGGATCTGGCATCAATTGTTTGATACCCAATGACATTTTACGCTCTTCGCGATCCAATGTTAAGATCACAGCTTCAACAGTATCACCTACAGTCATGAAATCTTGTGCAGAACGCAAGTGTTGTGACCAGCTCATTTCTGAAACGTGGATCAAACCTTCAACGCCTGGAGCGATTTCAATAAATGCACCGTAATCAGCCAATACAACTACTTTACCAGCGATTTTGTCACCAACAGCTAAGTTAGTATCCAAAGCATCCCATGGATGTGGTTGCAATTGTTTCAATCCAAGAGCGATACGTTTTTTATCATCATCGAAGTCTAAGATTACAACGTTCAATTTCTGATCCAATTCTACGATCTCTTCCGGATGATTTACACGACCCCAAGAAAGGTCTGTAATATGGATCAAACCATCTACACCACCTAAGTCGATGAACACACCATAAGAAGTAATGTTTTTCACAGTACCTTCCAATACTTGTCCTTTCTCTAGGCCAGAGATGATTTGTTTCTTTTGTTCTTCGAGTTCTGCTTCGATCAATGCTTTGTGCGAAACAACTACGTTACGGAATTCTTGGTTGATTTTCACCACTTTGAATTCCATGTTTTTGCCTACGTATACATCGTAGTCACGGATAGGTTTCACGTCGATTTGTGAACCTGGCAAGAATGCCTCAATTCCAAATACGTCTACGATCAAACCACCTTTCGTACGACATTTTACGAAACCTGTGATTACTTCACCTGTACGCAATACGTCGTTTACACGAATCCATGCTTTGTGCATACGAGCCGTACGGTGAGAAATAACCAATTGACCTGTTTTGTCTTCTTGGCATTCTACGAATACGTCTACGACATCACCAGCTTTCAAATCCGCATTGTAACGGAATTCAGAAGCAGGAATGACACCTTCTGATTTGTAACCAACATTGATGATTACTTCTTTTTTAGTCACTGCGATAACAGTTCCTTCAATTACTTCTTTCTCGTTGATAGAAGTAAGGGTTTTACCGTAAACGTCTGACATTTCAGAACGTTGAATCAAGGTATAACCGTCTAACGCTAACGCGTCCCAATCAAAATCCGCAGAACCCTGCGTGCTAATTTGTTTTGCCATGTTTTGGCTTTGTTACTTGTATTTCAAGGCGTTCCGCTCATCTTGAAAGTTATAATTAATCCCCGTCCGGGTCGGAAACAACGGGTGTCTGTCTAAAACAGGGCGCAAAGTTACTACTAAAATCACTGAAATCAAACGGTTAACGAAAAGATTATTGATTTTAGAATTCAATTATATTTGTTTCATTGATTTGTAATTCATTCGAACATGCGCATTTTTACCATTGTTTATGTAGCGGCAGCGCTTGCGTTTTCGTTAATCACCGTTTTCCTGCAAGTATTTCCTGCAACTGTTGTTATTAATTGGCTGCTGGATAGTAACGGAGAATTTTATATTGCGTTGGCGGCCGGAATTCTATGGTTAATGACCCTTCTTCCTTTATTCGTGGTACT